>Ga0187879_10000907_pt1 | contig 20150 bp, 21 predicted proteins | sample June2016WEW_19_1_FD_132423 | JGI IMG/M metagenome (GOLD analysis project Ga0187879, IMG submission 132423) | Peatland microbial communities from SPRUCE experiment site at the Marcell Experimental Forest, Minnesota, USA - June2016WEW_19_10 | ecosystem: Environmental > Terrestrial > Soil >... | reverse complement strand
TCCCGCTGCGGCGGCATGCCGGCCCGGATCTCGGAGACGAACCAGCGCTGGAATTCCTGGCGGGTTTCGAGAGCGCCGCCGCCCACGATGAACGCATCCGGGTCGAAGGTATTCACCATCTCGTCGAAGAAGAGTCCCAAACCGTGGGCCTGCACGCCGAAAATCTCCAGGCACATGGGGTCGCCGTTTTCCGCCAGGCCGCGCACCAGCTTGGCCGCATTGTGCAGATTGCCCATGGCGCCCAATTGGTGGCCGGGATACTTCGGCAGAAAGTACGGCAGGAAAGATCTCTCGATCGCCGAGAGCGAGCACACCGATTCCAGGCATCCGGTGCGTCCGCAATTGCATCCGGGCCGCAGGCCTTCGATGGCGGCGATGCTCTGGTAGGGAAGCAGCACGTGGCCGAGTTCGCCGCCGAATCCGACGCGGCCTTTCACCACATTGCCCTCGATGATGATGCCGCCGCCCAGGCCGGTCCCAATCACCACCGTGAGCGAGGTTTCCCGCGTGCTGGCGCCGAAAATATGGAAGTGCCCCCACAGGGCTCCGGCATTGCCATCGTTCAAGTAGGTCACCGGGATGCCGAGCTTCTTTTCCAGGCCCGCGCGAATATCGAAGCTGGCCCAGTCCGGGTGCACGAAGTTGGTGGAACCGCGAGCGCTGAGCACGCCCTCGGCATTGGCTGGACCGGGCGTGTCCAGGCCGGCGGCAACCACGTCGGCCAACGCCACGCCCGCCTTTTCGACAGCGATCCTGAGGCCGTCCTCAATCTGCCGCAGGCAGATGTCCGGCCCCTGTTTGGCCAGGGCGGGATACTCGCACAGTCCCTCGATGAGGAACTGCTCCTGCCCGTTCACCAGGGTGTAATTGATGGCGGTACCGCCAAGATCGATTCCGGCAACTATCTGCACGCTGCTCCCCCTATTTCGCAATTGGAACTCCGAACGTTCCACATTAGCAGGATTGGCGGCGGAGCGGATTTGGAAGCGCTGCTCCCGAGGCTTGCCCGTGGGCAAGCCTCAGGTTGCCAAGCTAAGGCGTGCCCCACCGGTTTATTGCGACAGGCGCAGAATTTCGGCCAGAACGGTTTGCAGCGCGGGCGCAATATCGCCCGGGGTGGCAATCGGCAGGTACATTCCCGATGGCTGGTTGGCCCAATACGCGGTATTGGTTGCGTTGGCGCCCCCGTTCACACAAGGCACACCTGGCGCGCAGTTCGCGAGGCGCTGCATAAACGCCGGATCGTCGCCGCCATTGCCTTCGAACCCCAGGGCGTAAATGATCGGCTTGAGACCATGGGCGTCCGTGTGAATGTTTTTCGCAGCCATATCGGCGGCATTCCAGGAGGCCAGACCGAACTGGCAGGCATCGCCCAGGGTTGAGGTGAGACTAATGCCGGCCGGACGTTTGCCGTTGTTGCACATTTGGGAGGTGCTGTTGCCATTCCAGATCGAGGACTGTTTATAGTCGTTTGTCGTATAGGCGCCGGAACCCGTGCCAGGGATCGTGTAGGTCGTCCCGAGGGTCAAATCTCCATAAAGGTCGGCTTTAGGGAACGAGCTGATATCGCTACTTATGTTGCTGGTGATGGTCCCCTTGGCCGTATTTATGTTTCCCTTCGTTGTCTCCGTGTTGGGGTCGGGGGCCTCGAGGTCGCATTTCGTGGCTGGCCCTGCCCCGGCTTGCCCAAGGCCTCCATTCGGCGGGCCCGGCGCGAGGACGGGTTCCTGGCCGTTTACGAATGAGGTTCCGTTCAACCAGTTGGTCACGGACGTTCCGCTATTCTGCGCCAGAGTGAAAATCCCATTGGTGTCGGTGGTGCCTCCCGCCGCATAACCGCCCCATTGCGCCATCCAGCCAATCATGGACTTGGCGCTAGTCGGCGTCGTCGGCAACACGGAGTTGTTTGTGCAAAAGGTGTTCTTAATGATGCTGGCCGCGGTGCCGTTGCCGGCGCCGGTACTGTCGTTAAAGTTGGCGGTGAGGCCGTTGGGCTGGCCATCCGTAAACAACACGATGATATTGAGCGCACCGGGCTCGTTCGCCGCCACTAACTCCTTGTAAGCCAGTGTCAGCGCTTCGGCAGTGTTCGTGTTGCTCCCCACAACAATGCTGTTGATCAAGGTGTCCATATTGGGAGTATCTGTCGCGAAGCTAACTGAGGGGCCGACCGGGTTCGCAGTCCCGTTGTTCCAATCCGCCGGGGGGTATGCGACGAGCGCACTTCCGCCGAATACTACCAGGCCAAGTTTGTCGGTGTTCGATTGAAACTGGTCTACAAAGTTGGTGGTCGCAGCCTGTTGCAGGGTGGTTATCACCTGCACGCCATTAATGGTGTTATTCATGGAGGACGACCGGTCGATCACCAGCACCAGCACTACATCTCTCCGCGCGGCCGTGGCGTAGGAGGTCACCGTGCCGTTGGAAAAACCGAGGATCCGCATGAACAGCAGGGGAACTTGCACGTTGGCTTGGATCGCCACCGTGCGCTGCTTGTTGACGTTGTCCTGGTAAATAATGATGCAGTTACCGGAGTTCGTGTAGGAAATCCGCGGGGGATTTGCCGTTACTGTCGGCGCTCCCGGCGCCTGCGCCACTCCGGAACCGTCGGTTACACTCGCTCCACAACTGGAGTCGTTTAGATTGTAAGCTCCCCAAAAGGAGCTACCGATGTTGGCCCTCATGAATTCATCCGTCGCCAGGGTTGCCGCCTGCATCTGCGCGGTGATGGAGAGTCCCGCGCTGAGAGATGCCGCCGCGGCAAGCGCCCCTCCATCCACCGCCGATTGCATCTTCACCTTCACGGTATACAACATGGTGGCATCGATGGCGAGCCCCACCAGGGGGATCAAGACAAATGGCAGCATCAGGGTAAACATCATCACGATGCTGCCGCCCTGCCGCCTCCGCCTCCGGCTGGTTTGGCCGGATGTAAGCCGCAGTCCGGTACTGGGCAGATTAGAATATCGCATACGCATAATCGCCTCCGCTGGTGTATCTCGCCAGCGCCGAGCTCTGGAAAAAGACCTCCACCACATATATCGGCTCGCCGGATTGGTACCCGTCCGTGTTGGGGGTCTGCTCCAGCGGCGCCGGTAGCACTTGCCAGTTCGTGAAGTTCGTTGACACGTCGGCGGTGTCCGACACGTATGTCTGCGAGGGATTCGGCTCGTAGGATTCGTAGATTCTGTAGTCTTGAGTCGAGACCACGTCCGCTGGGTTCGGGTCGCCGTAATTGCTGGAAAACAAGCTTGTGTTGCCCTGCGTGTAACGCTGCGTGAAGACGAACTTGCCGTAGTTCGGGCAGGCCCCGGTATTGGCGCTTCCATCGCCGTTGACAAAGCCGGCCGCGATGCAGACGTTCTTTCCCACGTAGGTAAGCCTGGAGAAGATGACCACTCCATTTCCCGAAGCGGTGAGCGTGCCGAGTTGCGCGGTGATTTGGGAGAGCATTGCGCTGGAGGCCGTACCGCCGGCGGGCGCGAAGTCGATCCCGCGGCTATACATGCTGGCCAAGTCACGCGCCATCTGGTTGATTTGTTGACCGCGAACCATGGACGATCCGAGCCACATCGTGCCGAGCAGCAGCGGAACCCAGATCGGAATCAGCATGGTGAATTCCACCATGGAGCTGCCACGAGTTGCTGGTCTTCGATTGCGCATCGTGTTCTTCCCTACATCGCCGGACATACATAGCCTCCGGTCGATATGGCAGACGCTTCCACCCGGTCCCAGGATACGGCCGTGGTTGTGATCGGACTGAGCGTACCCATCCCTGGCGATTTGACAAAGGGCACGAACAGCGCTCCTGGCGCGTTTTGCACGGATACCTGGACTATCGGAAGCTGGCCGCCCGGCTGCATGCAGTTGCCGCCGGTCACGGCGTCCTCAGGCGTGAGCGACCCGTCCGAATTGGGGATGTACCAGTCGACATAGATATTGTTCCAAGCATTGGCGCTGGTGCCGGGCGGGTCGTTATGTCCCAGTCGTCCGAAGGCGTTTGTCTGAACAACTTTCTGAATGGAGGCCCGCTGGCCCCAGCCATTCATCGTCTGGGTGGTAACGGCGTACCGCGCGCCCTGCGCGACGGCGTACTGGAGCGTCGCCCGCGTGTACACCGCCCAGGCGATGTTCAGGGTAAGGAAGGTGAACCCCAGAAACGGGAGCAGCACCAGCGTGAACTCGACCAGCTCGGAGCCCCGCTGCCTCCGTTTGCGTACACCAGATTGTTTATTTTCAATACTCTGCATGAGTGGCTTCCGATCGCGCCGCGCGGCGAATCTCCGTGGGCGTATCTTTCATCCGTTACCGGCAAAATTACGATTTGCCGCCCGTGATGAAGACGATTGGCGGGCAGAGATTCTTTACGAACGGCGTTTTGAGGCGGAGGAGCGTGCGGCCCCATTCCAAACGCTCTCTTGACGCTATACACTTCTATTAGTTTCAGTAACTTGACGGCGTCCGCCATGCGGAGTGGGATGGCTGCGGCCAGGCAAAGCCGGGAGCGAAGCCGGTGCGCCTCGGCCTCAGGCAGTGACCATTTGGGGAGCAAGCGGCGGATAGTCGGTGTAGCCCTTTTCCGCACCGCCATAGAAGGTCGATTCGTCCGGTGAGTTGAGCGGCGAGTTGAGACGAAACCGCTCCGGGAGGTCGGGATTGGCGAGGAACAATCGCCCAAACGCCACCGCGTCCGCCACTCCCTCCGCGATGGCCCGCGTCGCAGTTTCGCGGTTAAATCCGTTGGCCGCGATGAGCGGCCCCTGGAACTCCTGCCGCAGAGCCGCCAGGGGCACAGGCACCGCGCCGTGCCGAATATCATCCTCCGTGGACACGATCAGGTGCGTGTAGGCGAGGTGGAAGCGATTGAGCTCGCGCAGCACATAGCTGAAAGTCGCCAGCGGGTCCGAATCGTGCATGTCATTGAAGACACCGCCGGGCGAGAAGCGAATACCCACGCGGTCAGCCCCCCACACCTTCGCAACCGCTTCGGCCACTTCCAGCGTCAGCCGGGCGCGATTCCGCACGGAGCCGCCGTAACCATCGGTGCGGCGGTTGGTGCCATCGCGGAGGAACTGATCCAGCAGATACCCGTTGGCATTGTGAATCTCCACGCCATCGAAGCCAGCGGTTTTGGCGCGTTGCGCGCCATCGGAGTATTGCAGCACTACGCCCGGCAATTCTTCGGTCTCCAAGGCGCGCGGTGTGACATAAGGGCGCATTCCAGTCTCCGTGAGAGCCTGGCCGGACTTCGGGGCGATGGCGCTGGGCGCGACCGGTAGCCCGCCGTTGGGCTGGAAGCTCGGGTGAGAGACCCGGCCCATGTGCCAGAGCTGCAGAAAGATGCGTCCACCGGCGTGATGCACGGCCTCGGTAACCCGCTGCCAGCCGGCGACCTGTTGGCTGGTATAGATGCCTGGCGTATTGGGACAACCCGTGCCCTTTTGAGAAACCGCGGTGGCTTCGGTGACGATCAAGCCAGCCGACGCCCGTTGCGAATAGTACTCAACCATCAACGCTGTCGGAATGCGGAACTGACCCGCGCGCATCCGCGTGAGGGGAGCCATGACGATGCGGTTCGGCGACTCAACCGCGCCCAGGCGAAGGGGTGTGAAGAGAGAGAAGCTACTCATGATGTCGTTTGTATTTTCCCCAAGTTAGTTTCGTGCCGCAAGGCGCGGGTATAGTAGGGCGCCAACAGAACGGCTTCGTTCATTTGAGTATGTTCACGATCGATCAGGTGCGTTTGACTCGATTGGCCGGTGCCGCTACTCGAGGGCCACTTGCTGCCAGGATTTGCCGGGATTGAAGCGCGTCATCTGCCGGGCCGCGATGGCCGTTGCGGCCCCCAGATCTTTTTCGTAGACCACGCCATCGTGATTGATGATAAAAGTCCCGACACCGGACACGCCGTACTCCGCGGGCCAGGCGATGAGAGCGAAACCGCCAATCATCTTCCCGTTCACCACATAGTCGAGAGCGCCTCCGGCAGCGTCCGGCCCTTGAGATTTCAGCACGCGGTAGTAATATCCGTGGTAGGGCTCAGACTTCTTACCTATGGTGGACGGAGTGGCGATTGCGGCTTCGGCAAAGGCGGCCGAAACGAGACTATTGGAAGCACCGGCCAGATACAGCCCATCCTGCTTGCCAGGCGTGGCTGCGATTCTCTGCGCATATTTCAGGACGCGGTCGCCGTCGTGCCCGGTTGCGGCGTATTCCAGTTGCGCTTCCGCGTAGCCGCGGCAAACCTCCATGGCATTCAATTCGTTTCTGCCAATCCTGCGGGCGAGAATCTCGATGCGCCCGCTGGCCGAATCGAGTTGCCATTTGCCGTTCCTGCGAACGACTGGAACCGGAAACGGCCACTCCTGAGTCCCCACGGTAAATTCCACTCTGTCGGGCGTCCAGGGGTCGGTATCAATTTGCAGCTTTTCGTGAGCCGAACGCGCAAACTCAGTGCGGAGATCCTTGTCTTCGGCCGGATCGCCGGATTCGACAATGTCCTTGCCATCGGGTCCGAAAAGCTGGAGGAGGGCCGCCGTGTCATTGCGCTCCGCCGCATCGATGGTCGCTTGAATGGCCTCCTGCGGTGTCGCGAAGGTCCGCTGGAGGTCTTTCGGCGCGGCTTGCAGCAGAGCTGCCCCAACCACCAGGCCAACGGCCGCGAGCCGTGTGAGCCGCCGTGGGCAATCTTTCGAGTCGGTCAAACTGATTTTCCGCATGATTCACTCCTATCGATGTCCACCACCGCCGCCGCCACGCATGCCGCCGCCACCGCCGCCGCGGGAGAAGCCTCCACCGCCGCTGCGCGCAGGCCCCATGCTGGAATATCCATGGTCGCTATGAGACCGCGCCGCTTTGCCCTCCCGGACGCCGCCGAAAGCGCTACGGTTCTGGGCGGCTTTGCTTGACGAAATCTGCCGATTGCCCATCCGCTCGCCTCCGGAGGGAGCGGCGCCTCGTGCCTGTCCGGCCGATCCGCGAGTTTGCAAATTCTGCCGCACGTTGCCGCGATAACGGTTGGCCAGGGCGGCGTTCGAATACGGCACACCGCCGCGATGCGAGGCATCGTGGGCCCACGCGCTTCTACCACTCAGGCTGGCGCTGCCTCTGGAGTTGAAATTGTAGCGATGGATGAAGCTGTTATTGACAAAGATGCTATGTCCGCCCCAGCCGAACCCCCAACCCCATCCACCCCAGCCACCCCATCCGCCGCCAAAGTACAAACCCATCGGTATGCCGACGCCAAAGCCGAAGTAACCGCCCGGGTAATACCAACCTGCGTACGGATAGTACAGAGGAGGCCCCCAGATGAAAGCGGGGTCGTAGTCTGGCAGGTACATCATCTGCGAGTTGGCGGGCTGGATCACGATGACGGGTTGCCCGGAGTCGTTCGTGGTGGTGACAGTCTGCTGGCTGGTGGAGGCCAATTTTCCCGCCTGCTGCGCTTTCAGCCGCATTCGCTGCACGGCGTCCATCACGTCGCCTTGCTGACTCAGAAACGCGTTGCCAAGATTTGTCGTCCACGTGATGTCCTGGTTCAACAGTTTGACGAGGTCCGGAAAAACCACCAAAGCCTGTATGCTCGGGTCCCAGTTTTGCTGCTGTGCCGCCTGGGTCAGGGCAGCGCCCGTGAAACCCGGGTTTCGTTGGAGCCACTGCGAAGCCTGAACGAGTTCGAGCGGATAGGTAGACGCCACGAGGATCTGGCTTACCAGCGGATCCGGGTAGAGTGCGATCGGCGCCACCAAATCGTCGAGTTGATTGGGGGCCAGTGCCTGGCCAGGAGGTGGGAGCTGCGGAGGCTGTTGGGCGCTGAGCAGTGCGCCCCCCGGCGCCAGCAGCAGCGCGGCACAGAAAACAGCCCGCGTGGGGAAGAACGATAAACTGGCGCGCTTCATGGATGCCGATCCTTTCGACGTATGTTCGTCTCCGAATCAGCCTTTGTTGCACGAAGCGGACCAAACTGTTGCCATCGGCACTCTTGCGCTTTAGCGAACGCTTCGCGGTGCGGAGTTTGCACTAGCTATGGCAGATTTTGCATCTGTAAACCAACGGCGCGGCGGAATCTATCTCGCTCGAGTGAGTGGCGCTGCGAGTGGACGCGGCCCGATCCTGCGGATTCCCGGGCGCGTCCCTGAATCGACGCCCCTGGGGTGTGGACGGCTGGCAGCGAAAATGCAGTCAACACCTTCCCGGGAGGGTGAAGACAAGTGCTAACGAACGCAACAAGGTTGAAAGGTCTAGTGGTCCGAGCTGTGGATGGCGAGCTGGGCACAGTGAACGAGTTCTATTTCGACGATGACACGTGGGCCATCCGCTACCTCTTGGTCGACACCGGCGGCTGGCTTGGCGGCAGGGAGGTGCTGATTTCGCCCTTCTCCGTGATCGCGGCCGACTTGCTGACCGGGCGCCTGGATGTGGCGCTGACGAAAAAACAGGTCGAGCACAGTCCTGACATCGACACGCACAAGCCCGTCTCCCGGCAGCACGAGGCCGCTTACCTCGGCTATTACGAGTATCCCTATTACTGGGGCGGTCCCTATCTGTGGGGCCCAGCGGCCTACCCGGGCGGCTTCGTTCCAGCACCGCGTGCGGCAACGGAAGCGATGGCGGAGAGGGTCAGGAGAGAGTCGTCGGATTCGCATCTGCGCAGCAGCAAGGCCGTCACTGGTTATAGCATCGAGGCAGTCGACGGTGAAATCGGCCATCTGGATGGGTTCGTTGTGGATGATGAAGCCTGGGCGATCCGCTACATCGAAGTGGCGACGAGGAATTGGTGGCCGGGCAAAAAGGTGCTGGTTTCACCGGGATGGATTGAGCGGGTGAGCTGGACGGATTCGAGCGTCCATGTAGGCCTCTCCCGGGGAGCCATCCAGGACGGCCCGGAGTACGTCGAATCCGCGCCGATCACACGGGAATACGAAAACCGCCTCTACTTTCACTACGGGCGACCGCCATATTGGCTGCACGAAACCGAACGCAAATCTCTGCACTCTCGGAGCGGTGTGTAAGCTCGCGCACAAGTATCCGGAGTTCTCGGTTCGAATGGGCGGAGCGACATCCATCGGTATCACCAAACCTGGCATTGACGAGGCCTACGGAATTAGGAAGCTGCGGGACGTACTCGGCATTTCGCTGCAGGAGACGATCCACATAGGAGATGGCTTATTTCCGGGCGGGAACGACTATCCGGCCGAAGAGGCGGGTGTTGTTTCGATCGCGGTTCGAGGTCCCAACGAGACCAAGCTGGTTACCGAAGCGATCGTCGCATGTTTGGGCAGCCTATGAGCGTATTCAAGCTGCGACGATTGGGGCTGGTGATGGAGCCGGAGAAGGGTAATGCCCAGGAGGCCGAAGGCGTTCTGAATCCGGCTGCCGTTCGCGGCCCCGATGGTGGACTGTATCTCTTCCCACGGCTCGTCGCGCGGGGGAATTACTCGCGCATCGGTATTGCAAGAGTGCGCTTCAATGAAGCCGGCGATCCGGTGGGTGTGGAGCGGCTGGGCATTGTGCTGGAGCCGGAAGCCAATCATCCGAAGTCACGTGTAATTCCTCTCCAGTCCTGTCCGGCAAGGGCGGCTGGGCGGCCGCCCCGGCCGGAGGCTTTTCAACCGACGGTAATTGAAAGATACACACCGGGGTGGACCGGATCGCAAAGGAAATATCCGCCGTTTATGAAGTCGACGTAAACGTCGTCAGTGTAAAGCCATTCCACTGGCCACGGGTTAACCATGCCAAACCAAAAGCCGCCATATTGAAAACGCCGGGATCCGCCGGCGAAATCGGAGCGGTTCACGTGAAACGTGTGGCCGCGGCCAAAGCTGGCGCGAAATCGGTCGTCAGGAATTCGTTCATGGCCGCTCGCCGCCTGTTGTTGAGCGTGCTGCTGCTGCGCCGGTCTAGCCTGTTGCTGCGCGCGTTGCTGCTGCTGCGCCGGTTTGGCCTGTTGCTGTGCACGCTGTTGCTGCTGCGCCGGCTTGGCGGCCTGCTGTTGTGCATGCTGTTGCTGCTGCGCCGGTTTGGCCGGCTGTTGCGCACGCTGCTGCTGCTGCGCCGGTTTGGCCGGCTGTTGCGCACGCTGCTGCTGCTGCGCCGGTTTGGCCGGCTGCTGCGCACGCTGCTGCTGCTGCGCCGGCTTAGCCGGTTGCTGTGCACGTTGTTGCTGCGCCGGTTTAGCCGGTTGCTGTTTCTGTTCCGGTTGTTTCGCCTGCTCGTGTTGTTCCCCTGCGTAAGCAGCTCCGGGAAGCAAAAACAGACTTGCTATGGTTAGAACTTCGACTATTCTCATTAAGGGTTGCCTCAATTACAACTCGATTGGAAGTACTGCAACTCAAGGTCCGCGCGGAATGGCCTGTTAGATTCTGTTGCCCAATAGCTCAGGCGACTGACACTGCACGCCGCAGGCGGACGGGTCAATCGTCGCGCGGCTGCACGGCGCGCGTCCACACCCGCAGAACAGAGGAGCGAAAAATAGCAGCCGTAGCCTCAGCGGAAGGCGCCCAGCACGTAGGCTATCAGGAGAACGCCAACTATGGTGCCGAGCCCCACGCCCGCACCCCCACCGTAGCCCCAGCGGCTGCGGCCATAGTACCCGCCCCCACCACCCAGAACCAGCAGCACGATAATCAGTAATATCAACATTGTAGGTTTTCCTTTTCTACCTAAACCTGAAATTGTGGCCAGAGATCGCGCGTCTTCCCATTTGACAAGCGCTCAAAGCACCACTGAGCGCCTGTTGATGCAAGTCAACGGGCGCCGTTCAGATATTGGCCTATTTACTTATCGAGCACCTTTTCAACCTGCCCGACCTTCTTTTGAATGGTGCCGGCGAGTTTCTCGCCTTGACCTTCAGCCGCCAGGTCGGGGTTGTTCGTCACCCGCCCGGCATTCTGTTTGACTTTGCCTTTCAGCTCATGGAACCGACCTTGGATCTGATCCTTTGTGCCCGACGTCATCTTTTGTCCTCTTCCCTTCGAAACTCTCTCTCCGAACACAGTTATTCTGCAATCCGACACCCAATCCGCAGCGGGACAGGTGTCCGCGAGCACACGCGATCAGCTTGCGATCCACATCGCCAGCCAGGAGGTAGCGGAAGGCCAACCACGCCGCGATGCAAAGTCTGCACTTAAAACTGCTAGATCTGCCGACAGGCGATCGGCGAAGTCGGGTCTGAGATCTCCGCTTCAGGTTGCGAGCGAATTCGGCCTGATGGAATGACGCGTGCTGGAGATTTGGCGGCGCGACAGCTCGTCGAGCCGATCAGAGCAAGAAAGGTAGTCGCAACAAAGAGAGGATGAATGTGAAAACACATCAGTTGTTCGCTGCAACCGCGGCGTTTTCCATCGATGGGTTCTTCTTTTCCCCAGCGGCGGTTCCGGCGGCGGTAGGAAGATGGCGTGCCGCGAGTCCCGAATTAGCGCACTGCGCGGGCTCGTGCTGCCCGTCCGGAGACTGAATATGCCTTGCTTCTTTGTGCTCATCCTGCTGATGTTTCCGCGCGTCGCGCTCGTGTTGATGTGGTTCTTCTCGACCTACCTGCAGCGCGCATTCCACGGCGGTCTGCTGCTGCCGCTACTCGGCTTTCTATTTTTGCCGCTGACGACCATCGTGTACGCATGGGAACTGAACAGCGGCATGCCGACAGCGGGAATCAACCTTCTGTGGCTGCTGATCGCGGTCGTCATCGACCTGGGCGGGCTGGGCGGCGGCGCGCATCGCCAATACCGGCGCTGAGACAGCGGCCGCCGAAGGGTGACGCGCCCCTGGATCGGGATAACGTCAGGTTGGAACGGTGAAGCGGAGACGAGCCATGCGGTTGCCGGATTTGGCTTCGAAGGTGTGGGAGCGCGTCTGGGAACACGATGTACTCGGAAGAGCCGCCCAATTGGCGTACTTCTTCCTGCTCTCTCTGTTTCCTTTTCTCTTGTTCCTTACCGCTCTGCTGGGCACTTTCGTCGAGTCCAGCGCGGCGTTGCGAACGCGGCTGCTGGACTACTTCGGCGCCCTTGCTCCCCCGGAGACCTACGGTCTCTTGCGCAAGACAGTCGATCAAATCAGCGCTGCAAGCGGGGGCGGTAAGCTTGCGCTCGGCTTCCTGACCGGGGTCTGGATTGCGTCCTTCGGGACCGGCGTCATTCAGGAGGGCCTTCGGTTGGCTTATGGCGTCAAGGAGACACGGCCTTGGTGGAGGACGACCCTCGGCACCCTGTTTCTGACGATCGGCCTCGCTTTGCTGGGAGCCTGCACGCTTGGCGTTCTGCTGTACGGCGGAGTGATTGGCCGGATTCTAGCCGCCAGCTCCGGCTTCGGCGAGGCGTTCCATCTGGCTTGGCTGGTGCTGCAATGGCCGCTTCTGGTGGTCCTTGCGTTTGCATTTTCCGTTCTCACCTACCGCTTTGCCTCGAGTCTGTACGCGCTCGACTGGAGAAGAGTGGTGCCCGGATCGGTTGTCGCGGTCGGCCTGTGGCTATCCGCGTCGTTCGGGTTGCGCCTGTACCTCTTCCTGGTTCCTTCTTACAGCGAAGTCTACGGATCGCTGGGCGCGGTGGTCGTATTGTTGCTGTGGTTGTACGTGACGGGCGCTGCAATTCTGGTGGGAGGCGAAGTGAACGCGGCATGCGAATGCGTGGCGGTCGCCAGCCGGCCAGCGAAAAGCGCCGCCTTAGCCGCGTCCTGACCCATCGCGATAGTTCTGGCCCGGTATCGCACCTCTATTAGGCCAAACATCCTTCGGCCGATAAACCCTGCCTCCCCCAAGCTGGTGAGCAATTTTGAACAGACGACAAGACATGGACTTTGCTACCCTTAAGACTTCCACTCGGACAGTTAGAAATGCCTCGACTACTTGCGGTCCCAGGCCGGGTCCTCGTAGTTGACGATGAGGAGCGCCAGCGCAGCGCCTTGGCGGCCATGCTTTCCGAGTCTGACTTTGAAACGCAGGTGGCGGCCGATGGGCAGGAAGCGCTGGAGCGGCTCATTGCCTTCAACGCGGACGTCATCGTCGCGGATCTGATCATGCCGCGCATGGACGGCTTCGAGTTGCTCCGGCACTTGAAGGAGCGCGGCGACCTCACGCCGGCGATCGCGCTCACCGGTTTCGGCAGCATAGAAAAGGCGCTGTCGGCAGTCCACGATCTCAAGGCATTCTGGTTCCTGGAAAAGCCGGTGGAGCCGCGCGCCTTCAAGACTCTTTTGGAACGTGCGATCCGTTACAAAAGAAGCCTGCAGAAAACCGACGAACTGAAGCGCGAGCTGAGTCTTCATGGCGTACTCGGAGACTTAGTGGGGATCTCCCCGGCGATGCAGCAGATCTTCTCGCTGATCCGGCAGGTGGCGCCCACCTCGGCGCCGGTATTGATTTCCGGCGAGAGCGGCACCGGGAAAGAGTTGGTGGCGCGGGAGATCCATAAGTGCAGCCCCCGCTCGGACGGGCCTTTCGTCGCGATTAATGCAGCCGCGCTGCCCGAAACTTTGGTGGAGAGCGAGTTATTCGGGCACGAGAAGGGCGCGTTTACGGGGGCCATGGAGCGTTCGGCCGGGTGCTTCGAACAGGCTCACGGCGGCACGCTGCTTCTCGATGAGATCGGCGAGATGCCGCCGTCCACGCAACCGAAGCTGCTGCGCGTTCTCGAGGACTTGAAAGTGCGGCGGCTCGGCGGGAAGCACGAAATCGCCGTGGACGCGCGGGTACTGGCCGCCACCAGTCACCAGATCGGCACGCATCTGCGCGAGGAACTTTACTATCGGTTGAGCGTATTTCAGATCGAAGTTCCGCCGCTGCGCGACCATAAAGAAGATATTCCGCCGATCGCCGAGGTCATGCTGCGGAATTTGAACAAGAAACACTCGACCCGCGTCATCGGCGTGGATACCGAAGTGATGGATCTTTTTCAGCGGTATGATTGGCCGGGCAATGTGCGTGAGTTGCGCAACGTGCTGGAGCGCGCGGCCATCATGGCAGGCGAGGGCTTGATCCGGCTGACCAACCTTCCTTCCCCTGCGTTCGCGATAAACCCTGTCTCGCATTCCGCGCCGGCATCCGCCTATGAGGGGCCGATCATGCTCCAGCCGGGCCAGCCGCTCACCAAGCTCGAGTCGGCTTACATTAAGCTCACCCTCGATCACGTGCGCGGCAACCGCAAACTCGCCGCCGAGATGTTAGGCATCAGCTTGCGGACGCTGCAGAACCGGATCGCCGGATTGCGCGAAGAAGCGAACGCGGCAACTCCCGGCTCGTAAGCCGGGAGGGTTCGGCCGGCTGAACTCCAGGTTATGCGGCTTGGTGGGCTTTTCCGCAGGAGTGCGTCATCCGTCTGAAGGCGGATCCGGCAAGAAAACCGACCGCGACCGCGGCTACCAGAGATCTTGTCGGATGCCGGCGGGCAAATTTCCGCAAACCGGTGAACGCGTCTCCCAGATCATGGTCTTCGATGTATGTTGCTGTAGCATCCAGCCGGTCGGCAGTGCGGGTCGAGCAGTTGTCGATTGCAGCGGAACTTTGCCGTCCCGCTCTGCGAACGGTGGAGGCAGCCGAATGGAGCGCGCCTCCTGTCTCATCCCGCGCCTCATCCAGTTTCTTGCCGGCGGACCGGCCCAACTCCTCGACTGATTCTCTGGCTTCCTTGCCAAGCTCCGCGGCCGTTTTTGCTACTGCCTGAAAAGTCGTCATGATGTTCCTCCAAAAAAACCTCGGGATGGTTGGCCTATGCTTGCTCCAACCAGAATGACAGGGCACGTTGGCCTCCATCCGTGAAACGACTGGGTGGACAAGGTACCGCTGGGCGACGACGATCCGAAACGGCGAAAACTGCACAGTCGCGGGCATTATTTGCACACGGCGGCGTGCGCAAGCGTCCTGACTTGTCTGGCTGCTCTCGCGCAAAATAGAGGCCGCGGACTGGAACTGGACTGGCGATCAGATCGTCACCTACGAAGATCCCGATCATATCGGCTGGTATCTCGGATACAACCCGCGGTTAGGCACGTGCGCTCACGTCGGGCACCTAGGAGGTTGACGCGAGATCGATCGTGAGGATTGGTTTAGACCTGCGAGCCGGCATCAAATCTCCAGGCGCATACACCGCTGCAAGCGGTCCTGGAACCGGAGTGCTGTAGAATCAGGGGACATGGACCGGGAGCCGATGAGCCAGAACCTTGCGGGCGCCAAGGCTGCCAGACGCGCGTTTGTTCTGCAGGGCCGTTTCCGCAGATTCTTTTCGAATCTTGGCCCCGGACTGATCACCGGCGCCGCGGATGACGATCCATCCGGCATCGCGACCTATTCGATCACCGGCGCTTCGTTCGGCTACGCACCTTTGTGGACGGCGCTTTTCTCCTTCCCGTTGATGGCAGCCATACAAATCATGTGTGCCCGCCTTAGCATGGTGACCGGGCTCGGGCTGGCAGGCGTGATTCGAGTGCACTATCCACGTTGGGTCCTATGGGGCGCCTGTGCGCTGCTGATCATCGCCAACATCTTCAACATCGCCGCGGATCTAGGTGGCATGGCGGACGTGACGGGGCTTGTGACCGGCGTCAGGCCGCTCTATTGGAAGCCCCTTTACGCCCTTGTCCTTGTGTGGCTGCTGTTTAAGACCAGTTATCGCCTCATCGCCCGGATTTTCAAGTGGCTCACTCTCGCCTTGTTTGCCTACATCGCGGCTGCATTTCTCGCACACCCGGACTGGCCCGCCGTTTTGCAGGCGACTCTGATTCCACACGTGCAGTGGTCCGCGGCGTATTGGGCCACCCTGGTCGGCATCCTGGGGACCACCATCTCGCCGTACCTTTTCTTCTGGCAGGCCGCGGAGGAAGTCGAGGAGGATATCGCCAAAGGCAAGTCGACCGTCGCACTGCGCGAAGGCGCGTCCAACCGGGAGCTGCGGCTTTCTCGAAACGACGTCCTCACGGGCATGTTCTTTTCGAACCTGGTGATGTACTTCATCATTCTCACGACAGCCGCCACCCTACACGCGCACGGTAAGACGGACGTCACCACGGCGCGCGAAGCAGCCGAAGCGTTACGTCCGCTGGCCGGCGCCGGCGCGTACTGGCTCTTCAGCCTGGGTTTGATCGGAGCCGGGATGCTGGGAGTCCCGGTGTTGGCCGGTTCTTGCGCTTATGCCATCGCAGAAGCCGCCGACTGGGTCGGCTCGCTGGAAGTACACCCTCCCCTCGCCCACGGCTTCTATGCGGTAATCGCGGTTGCGATGGCGCTGGGCCTCGGCTTGGATTACGCCGGCCTGAACGCTGTCAAGATGCTCTTCTGGTCCGCGGTGCTCAACGGTGCATTGGCGCCGCCCCTGCTCGTCATCGTTGTGCTGCTCACTAGCAGGTCCGACGTAATGGGCGAGCGCCGGAACGGGCTCCTGCTTCGCTGGCTGGGGTGGACCTGCGCCGCCGTCATGCTGATAGCGACTGTCATTATGCTGGTGACGGCGTCTGCGGCATGACGCGGCGCCGGCACGGCAATTGGCCCGATCTCAAGCGTGACCTTCGGCGGCCGAACGCGCGACCTCTTCATCTTGATTGGCAATACCCGCACCCGCAAGCTGTTCGGATACAAACCATACCTGAAACTCGTTCGTGCGAAGAACGTCGCTAACCAGCACGTCATTAGTCCCATCGTCGCCGCTGGCCGCCGCGGCATGGGCCGCCTCGCGGCTTTCCTCGATGATGAGTTCGTGAGCCTGCAATAAGCGGAACAACTGAATAGTTATATCTTCCCTGCCACGCGGCACGCGGGCCACGCGGGTTGTCTCGGCGACATCGTGAGCCATCGCGAGCGCAACCCCGCCGAGGGTCTGAATGCGTTCGGCTAATGTATCGACAAGTTCCGCCTGCTCGCCGAAGTGCTTGTCGAATAGAAGATGGAGTTGGTAAAACGTGTGGCCGGAAACCTGCCAGTGGTGCTTTTTATACATATCGCGCAGGGTCATCGTGTCGGCGAGTATCTGATTGAGACTGTTGACGCTGGCCAGGCGAGCCCTGTGATCGAGCGATAGGGGCCGGTCCGCCACCGTTCCATACTTCTGGATTTCGGTGGCCTGCCCGGCCGGAAGCGTAGTTTTTGAAAGAGTGTGTTTCATGGTTTTGTGGACTAAGCATTCCAGTGACCATTTAGACTTTCGTGGCGGAGGACTTCCCATCTGCAACTATTGGCCAGTCGCGTGCCGGGCGGAGTGTATGAAACATCGAGCCAATCAAGAAACGCAAACGTATGCCACGGCTTTGGATGGAGAAAAGGGGCGGCCGGCCGACTCGGCGGGTCAATCCGGCGACACTCAAGGGCTGCCGGACGTCGCAGAGGCCGGCTCGGAGAGCGTTGAAGAACTGCTGGAGGAAGGACAAACGTTCGAGGCCGAAGCGATCGCCGGCGTGGAAGATGCGCCCGACCCGGACGTCTCTGAAGTTCACACCAAACAAATCCCCGAGGACGATGTGCCTTCCGAATACCTGGGGAATGATTAGGCCGCGGGCGGGCGAATCCCTCGGCCTACAATTGTTGCGTCGAATCGATTGTGAGCACAATCACTTTTGGACGCCTTCGGCACGGGCCCGCAATTCTTGCGCGGCCTGGAACCAATCTTCCTCCGGCGATCCCTCCTGAGAGCCTCTGGCTTGCCATATCGTATAGGCCAGGGCGGCGATGTCGTCGTGCCCAAACGTCGCGATGCCGTGGCCATTCACAGCGTCCCGGTGAATCTGCTCGGTATTTTGGTGAGCCTGTTGGGAATGCTCGAGAGCCTTCCTGGAGTGCTCCTGCCCGGTCTGGTGATCTTGTTTCTCATGCGCCTCGGCGGCGCTACGGTGCGCGTGGGCGGCATTATCGTGCAACTCAGCGGCTCGTTGGTGATTCTCGTAATGGGATCCGTTGTTATAGCGAGTAGACATTTAAAGGCTCTCTATCTGTCCAGACTTGTTGTGAATTTCCCTGGCGAGCTTGTAAGCGTGATCCGAGTACTCCAGCGCACGCTCTGTGTGCCACACTGCGGTTGTGTAATCCCCCTTTTCGTTATGCTCGGCGGCAGTACGATGGGCGTTTGCGGCAAGCGCGTGCAACTCGGCGGCTCTTCGGTGTCCTTCGTGCATGGTAGTTCCTCCTTTAGAAGAGCGTATAACCCCGCATCCCACGTGCACGAGACGGGCCAATTTCCTTTGGACCCGCCCACTGCCCTCGCCGCCCAATCGTCGAGAAGTTAACGGCAAAACCAACGGCATTCCGGTGCGGACTTTGCACACGCGACGGCAGATTATGCACCTGTGGGGCCCTGGTCCCGTCAAAGGCATGGAACACCGTGAGCAGCGGCGCATGAATGAGTATTCCAACTCGGAAACAGGTTGGCGCTGCACGTGCACTGCCAGCGGGCGCAAACTCCAAAGGAGATAAGAATGTCGGAACTGAACGCAGTGGTGGCTGTTTATGGAACGCATACCGAAGCCGAGGAAGCAGTCAAGGAGTTACAACGGGCGGGAGTCGACATGCACTCGCGCGGCAGAGGTCGAGAGAGCCAAGAACGTGATCGAAGGCACACGGCCAGTCAATCTTACCGTGCATGCCGCTGAGATGGCGGGAACCGCCGTTTAGATAGGCCCGACGGGCGGATCGCCGGCATCCAGCCGTGTAATCATGCAGAAAGTCGGAGGTTCCGGCGGGAGCTTCGACGGATAGACACTTCATATGACAGTCCTTGAATTGATGAGTCCCAGAGTTGTCACGGTCGGCCCGAAGACGCCGCTACGCGAGGTTCTGCAGCTCATGCTCCGCTACCATCTGAACGATATTGTGATCGTAGACGGCGAGCAGAAGATCGCGGGCATTGTCACATACCCCGATATCAGCCGCAAGCTGCTGCCCACTGAGCAAGAACTGATGGAACATGAGGAATACATCACAACCCCACAGTCGATGGAAGATCGCTTTGCAAACATAGCCAGTGTCCCGGTTGACGAGATCATGACGAGAAACGTGATCACCGTATCTCCCGATCTTGAGGCACTTAAGGCTGGAGCGATCATGACTGCGCGCCGCGTCAAGCAATTGCCCGTCGTTCAGAGCCATAAGGTGATCGGAATCATCACCTACACGGACATTGGCTGGGGCTTGATGAGGCACCTGCTGAATGGGTGAAGGGGTGAGGGAACGCTGAGCGTGCAACGGAGGGTAACGATCGCCTGCGAGGGCTCCAGGCGATGACTGGCGGCCAAGCAATCGGCTGCGTTAGATTGATCGAGGTTTGAGTTATGGCTGCCGCTAAGACCGTGCCGCTGTCGCCGGGCCTCACGAGCCAGGAAGCCCGCCAGCGGCTCGAGAAGTTCGGTCCGAACGCAGTGCCCGACACGTCCCTGCATCCGTTGCGCAGGGCGCTCGCCAAATTCTGGGCACCGGTGCCGTGGATGCTGGAGGCCGCCATCGTTCTCGAGATGGTCCTCGGCAAGTACGTCGAGGGCGCGATCATCGCAGTTTTGCTGGCCTTCAACGCGGCTCTTGGATTCCTTCAGGAAGGACGCGCCCAGGCGACTCTTGCCGCCCTGAAGTCGCGGCTCGCACTGAACGCGCCAGCGCGCCGCAATGGTGTTTGGACGATCGTGCCCGCCACCGAACTCGTGCCTGGCGATATGGTGAAGCTGTCGCTCGGCGCCGTTGTCGCCGCCGACGTGCGCCTGACGGAAGGATCGGTGCTGCTCGACCAGTCCATGCTCACCGGCGAATCCGTTCCCGTCGAAGCTGGCGCCGGGTTCGAAACCTATGCGGGCGCGCTGGTGCGGCGCGGCGAAGCGGTCGCGGAGGTCACGGCGACCGGAGCGCGCACGAAATTTGGACGCACCGCGGAGCTGGTTCGCACCGCGCACGTCGAAAGCTCTCAGCAGAAGGCCGTTCTGCGCGTGGTGCGCAATCTCGCCATTTTCAATGGCTTCCTCACCGTGATGCTAGTGGGATATGCTCACGCTCTCAAGATGCCGCTCGATGAGGTCATTCCGCTGGTGCTCACGGCGATTCTGGCGTCGATCCCGGTCGCGCTGCCGGCCACTTTTACCCTTGCGGCGGCAATTGGCGCGCGCGCTCTGGCAAAGCTGGATGTTCTTCCGACGCGGCTCTCCGCCGTAGACGAAGCGGCCAGCATCGATGTGCTGTGCGCGGATAAGACCGG
>Ga0187879_10000906_pt1 | contig 20176 bp, 16 predicted proteins | sample June2016WEW_19_1_FD_132423 | JGI IMG/M metagenome (GOLD analysis project Ga0187879, IMG submission 132423) | Peatland microbial communities from SPRUCE experiment site at the Marcell Experimental Forest, Minnesota, USA - June2016WEW_19_10 | ecosystem: Environmental > Terrestrial > Soil >... | reverse complement strand
GGCAGCGGGCTCGAGCGCTTCCTCGTCGAGTTCATCCGCCGCAACAAGGAGGTGCTCGTGGGGCTGACCGCGCCGCAGGTCGAGAGCGTCGCGCTGATGGCGATCGGGCTCGTGTGGCTCGCGGCGATGGCTCGTCGCGGCGGCGTCGCCGGGCTGCGCCCGGCGACGGGGTGACGCTCATGGTCGCCTCGCTTCCATCCGCTGTGGATCGTAAGCTCGGCTTTGATGGGAGCATGTTCGCGTAACGCTCCGTGTCCCTGCGGCAGCGGCCTGAAGCACAAGCGCTGTTGCCTGGCGGCCGAGAGCCGCGAGCGCGCGATGGCGCGCTTTGAGGATGCCGTCGGCAAACGCATCTCAACGTGGGCGGCGACACAGTTCCCGGATGATCTGAAGGAGGCCCTGGAGCGCTTCGCGGGTCCCGAGCCCGAGTTCGATGACCGCGACTTGGTGATCTTCGCCACCTGGTTCTGCTCGGATCGAGAGCTCGCCAGCGGAGAGACCCCGGCAGAGCGCTATGCCGCGCGCCCAGAGGTGGATGCGCACGAGCGGGCCGTGGCCGCGCGGATCGCCGCGGCACGCCTGAGCCTGCAGCGCGTGTGCAGCGCTGAGGCGGGGCGCTGGATCGAGCTCGAGGACGTGCTCAGCGGAGCGGTTGTGCGCGTGCGCAGCGGTGATGTCTCGCGCGACGCGACGCGTTGGGACATCCTGCTCTGCCGCGTGATGGATGATGATTGGATCCCTTCGCTGTGGGGCCCCGCGCTGTTCTACAAGCCCGACGAGGAGCCCGATCTGCTCGCCGAGCTCGAGCGCCTCGCACGCGCATACCGGATTCCCGCCGGCAGCGATCGCGTGTTTCGCGCTGCCGCGCTCGAGCTGATGCGCTTCGTGCCCGCCGGCCGTCGTGTCGAGCCGAGCTTCTTCACCGCGGAGGGCGACCCGATCGTCGACGGCCGAGCGAGCTGGCGGATCACGGACGCCGCGGCCGCGCTCGAACTTCTGGACGACCCGCCGGAGCTGGCATGGGTGGGTGAGAGCGAAGACGGATCGGGGGAGGCGATTCAGTGGACCGTGCCCCGTGAGCAGCTGTGCACGTCCGACACGCCGCTGCCGGCCGGGGCGCTGCGCTTCGAGAGCAGCCTCACCGGACTGCCCGGGCGAGTGTGCCTGGCGACGTTCGAGCTGACCGGCGATGAGCTGCGATGCACGGCGGTCTCCGAGGCGAGGCTCGATTCGGCGACCGAGCTCATCGAGCGGCGCCTCGGGGCGCTCGCCGAGCGGCGCGAGCGAACCATCCTGCCGCTCGAACCGGACCGCTCCTCACGCAGGCGTGACCGTGCGCCCCACAGGCGGGAGCCGCCGCCGGGACTGACTGTGGCGGAAGCCGACGACCTCGAGCACGAACTCCTCAACGACCACTACCGCCGCTGGTTGGGCGAGCCGCTCGAGCTGCTCGGAGGCCACGCACCGCGCGAGGCTGCGCGCAATGGGCGGCACCGCGAGCTCGAGCTGTTGCTGCGCCGGATCGAGAACCGCGCCGAGCGCGCCCGCCGGGACGGCGCTCCCTGGTCGGATGTCAGCTGGCTGCGGGACGAGCTTGGGCTGAACGCCGGTCAGCTCGCCGCGTAGCCCGTCGCAAGGTGCGTCTTGTGTGGTGGGTGCGGCAATCCGTGCGACTTCTGCATGGACGCAAGACGGATGTCGCGCTGCTATCCACAGAACGCTGCACCTCCCCGCTGGCCGCCCTTACTACGTGCTGCATTTGTGCTACGTTGCATGACAAAGTCTTGAACAGGAGAAATGACGATGCCACGGGCCAAGCGCACGAAGTCGTTTTCCGCACGGTTCTCTGCGGAACTCGTCGATCTGCTCGACGCCCGCAGCGAACGCCTTGGCGAGTCGAAGGCACGGGTGGCGGAGCGTCTGATCGAGGAGGGCTTGCGGATCGAAGAGCTCCCCGGGATCGTCTTCCGCTCGGGCCCCACCGGCAGGCGGGCCGGCCTCATCGGCGGCCCCGACGTCTGGGAGATAGCCCGCGATCTGAAGGCGGCCACCGAGGAGGGCGCGACTGACCCGATCGAGTCAGTCGCGCATATCAGCGGCCTCGACCGCAGTGCGGTGGAACTGGCAGCGAGCTACTACGCCGCCTATCCGGGCGAGATCGACGACCGCATCCAAATGGACGAGGAGGCAGCCGAGCGGCTGCGGCACGTTCTTGGGTCTTCACCCACGCAATCCGCGGCGTGAGGCTGCTGCTAGACGAGATGTGGACGCCGACGATCGCGCTCGAGTTGCGCAAGCGCGGATTCGACGTGATCGCGATCAGCGAGCCAGCGTACGCAGGGCACTACGCCGGGATCAGCGACGATGAGGTCTTTGCGCGCGCGCAGGACGACAGCCGTGCGATCGTCACCGACAACATCGCGGACTACGAGCAGGCCAGACGCGGCTGGGAGAACCGCGGCCAAGCCCATCATGGGCTGCTCTACGCGCTCAACCCACCCTTCAACCGTCACCGAGGCGGGGGCGTCATCGGCCAGATGGTCAACGCGCTCGCCCATTTCCTCTCCTCGCCGATGCTGTGCAGCAGCCGTTCAACCGAGCCCACTACCTCCGCGAAGCTCCAGATGATGCCTGAGAGCCGCATCGACCCACCGCCCTGGTGCTGCAACAACGAGCTGTGTTCCGGAAGACGCTCAACCGCGCTCACACGGTCTGCGGAGACCGGCTCGTGGAGACCACCCCGGAGTTCAATCGCGACGTAGCCGAAAGCGCGATGCTGCTCTCCCAAGGTGCCCGTCGAGCGATCGAGATGATGCGCGAGGCCGACAACGGGAGCGCAGAGCGAGCAGCGTCCGCTGGCGCAGCAGCGGCCGAGGCGCATACCGCCTGAACTCCTTCTCGTTTCGGCTGCCAAAGCGAGGCGATCCCTCCGCGATCCGCTCGGCCCGCGGACTGTCGAGCACCGCCAACAGCCTCGGAACGTCGCTCAGGTTCCCAGGCCATCCGACGAACTCCCCAGCCGGCAGGCGATAATCAGCGGCGATGGCCACCAGCACGAGCCTGTCTCCGGTCTTTCCCATGGGCAGCCGCCTCAACGAGCGCGGGCGCCTGGAGGTCGGCGGGTGCGACACGATCGAGCTGGCGCGCGAGTTCGGCACCCCCGTGTACGTGGTCGCGGAGGACGACCTGCGCGCGCGCGCCCGGGCGTTCGTGCAGGCCGGTCGCGAGGCCGGCCACGAGGACTTCCACGTGGTGTTCGCGTCCAAGGCGTTCCCCTGCACCGCCGTGCTCGCGCTGTTCGCGAGCGAGGGGCTGTGGTGCGACGTCGCGTCGGGGGGCGAGCTGCACGTGGCCCTCGCGGCGGGCTTTCGCCCGGAGCGCGTCGTGCTCCACGGAAACGCCAAGTCCGAGGCCGAGCTGCGCATGGCGCTGCGCCATCGCGTGGGCCTGATCGTGGTCGACAACTTCGACGAGATCGACCGCCTGGCGGCGCTCGTGGCCGAGGGCGCGCTGGCGGATCGCGACGCCGGCCAGCCGGTGCTCGTGCGCGTCACGCCTGACGTCAGGGGCGAGACCCACGAGAAGATCTCGACAGGTCAGGCCGACTCGAAGTTCGGCTTCTCGATGGCGCAGGCGGGCGAGGCGATCGCGCGCCTGCGGGCCGTGGAAGGGCTGTCGCTGCAGGGGCTGCACGCGCACATCGGCTCGCAGCTGCTCGGCCTGGAGCCCTTTCGCCGGGAGGCGGGCGAGCTCGCGAAGCTGGGCGAGTTTCCCGTGTGGGACCTCGGCGGCGGGCTGGGCGTGCCCTACACCGAGAATCAGCCGTCGCCGCCGTCGATCGAGGAGTACGTCGGCGCGCTCGTCGAGTCGGCGCACGCCCAGGGCATGGGGCCCGACAGGCGCCTGCTGATCGAGCCCGGCAGGGCGCTGTGCGCGAACGCGGCTGTGACGCTGTACACGGTCGAGAGCGTCAAGCAGAACGTCTCGCGCTGGGTGGCCGTCGACGGCGGCATGTCCGACAACATGCGCCCGATGCTCTACGGCGCCTCCTACGAGGCGCATGTGGCGGACCGCTTCGGCGAGAGCACCGAGTGCGTGCTCGCGGGCAAGCACTGCGAGTCGGGCGACGTGATCCTGCGCGAGGCGCTGCTGGAGGACCCGCGAACGGGCGACGTGATCGTGACGCCTGCCACGGGCGCCTACGGCTACGCGATGGCGAACAACTACAACGGCGTGCCGCGGCCGCCGGTGGTCTTCTGCCGGGACGGTGACGCGCGCGTCGTGGTCAGGCGCGAGAGCTACGAGGACCTGACGGCGCGCGATGTCCGCTAGCGCCCCGACGGCACCCGGCGGCGCGGGCGGAGCGGGGGCCGGGGGTGGGACTCCGTTCCGTGTCGGCCTGCTCGGCCACGGCACGGTCGGCTCGGCCTTCGCGGTGCTGCTCGAGGAGCGCGCCGCGGAGATCGAGCGCTTCAACGGCCGCAGACCGGTGGTCAGCGGGGTGCTGACGCGCACGCGGGGCGACTTCGAGGAGATCCTGGCCGGCGCCGATCTGCTCGTAGAGGTGATCGGCGGGATCGAGCCCGCGCGCGAATACCTGCTGAGGGCGATGCGCGCCGGCAAGGACGTGGTCAGCGCGAACAAGCAGCTGCTCTCCCAGTACGGCGAGGAGCTGTTCGAGACGGCCCGCGAGCACGGCGTGCGCCTGCGCTTCGAGGCGGCGGTGGCGGGGGTGGTGCCGGTCGTGCGCGTGCTCGAGGAGTCGCTGTCGGCCACGCCGATCGAGCGCATCCACGGGATCGTCAACGGCACGACCAACTTCATCCTCACCGAGATGACCGCCGGCTCGACCTACGCCGAGGCGCTCGCGGAGGCGCAGCGCATCGGCTACGCCGAGGCCGACCCCAGCGACGACGTCTCGGGCCGCGACGCGGCGGCGAAGATGGCGATCCTCGCGCGGCTGGCGTTCGGCACGCCGGTGCACCTGAGCGACGTGCGCTACGAAGGCATCGAGCACCTGCACGCCGACGATCTCGAGTACGCCCGCGAGCTCGGCCTCGGCCTGAAGCTGATCGGCACCGCCGAGCGCCGCGACGGCGGGCTGTCGGTGCGCGTCCACCCCGCGTTCCTGTACGCCGGGCACCCGCTCTCGTCGGTGTCGGGACCGTTCAACGCGGTGACAGTGGAATCCGAGCCGATCACGGAGATCACGATGTCCGGCCCGGGCGCCGGCGGTCGGCAGACCGCGAGCGCAGTGCTGGGCGACGTCGTGAGCGTGATGACCGGCGGCGCGCGGCCACCCGCGCCGCCGCTGGCGCTGCGCCTGGTGGAGGACGTCGAGAACGCCTTCTACGTGCACCTGGACGTGGCCGACCGCCCGGGGGTGCTCTCGGCGGTGACGCAGGCGCTCGGCGAGCAGGGCGTGTCGATCAAATCGGTGGTGCAGCGGGGCCTGGGGGAGAATGCCCGCCTGGTGATGGTCACCCACCCGGTGCTCGAGTCGAGCATGCGCGCGGCGATCGACCGGGTGGGGGGTTTCGAGTTCGTGCGCTCGGCGCCCCGGACAATTCGTGTGATCGAAGAGGAGTTTGTATGAGCGAGCCGACCGCAGCACCACTGCCCACGGTCGAGGGGGCGGCGTTCTCCGGCATCCACGTGCCGCTGATCGAGCGCTACCACGACCGCCTCCCGTTCGCGCCCGGCGACCCGCTGGTCAGCCTTCAGGAGGGCTCGACGCCGCTGTTGCGCGCGCCGGTGCTCTCGGAGATGGTCGGGGCGACCGTGCGCCTGAAGCTCGAGGGCGCCAACCCGACCGGCTCGTTCAAGGACAGGGGGATGACGTGCGCGGTCTCGGCCGCGGTGCGAGAAGGAGCCAAGGCGGTGATCTGCGCGTCCACCGGCAATACGGCCGCCAGCGCCGCGGCCTACGCGGCGCGCGCGGGAATCACCTGTGCGGTGATCGTTCCCGAGGGCAAGATCGCGCAGGGCAAGCTGGCGCAGACGCTCATGCACGGCGCGCGCGTGATCGTCCTGGAGGGGAACTTCGACCAGGCGCTGACGCTCGTGCGCGAGCTCACCGACTCGCATCCGATCGTGCTCGTGAACTCCGTCAACGAATACCGCATCGAAGGCCAGAAGACCGCGGCGTTCGAGATCCACGAGGGCCTGGAAGGCGGGCTGGAAGCGCTGTGCATCCCGGTCGGCAACGCCGGCAACATCACCTCCTACTGGCGCGGCTTTCGCGAGGTGGGCGCGGCACCGAAGCTGTTCGGCTTCCAGGCCGAGGGCGCAGCCCCGCTCGTGCTCGGCCATCCGGTCGCGCACCCGGAAACCGTGGCCAGCGCGATCCGCATCGGCAACCCCGTCCGCTGGGAGGACGCGATGGCCGCGGCGAGGGACTCGCGCGGCTCGATCCGCTCGGTCACCGACAGCGAGATCCTCGCCGCGTTCAGGCTGCTCGCCTCCAAGGAAGGCATGTTCTGCGAGCCCGCCTCGGCGGCGTCGGTCGCCGGCCTGCTCAAGTACGGCGCCGATGGCGCGGAGCAGGTCGTGTGCGTGCTCACCGGTCGCGGCCTGAAGGACCCGGAGACGGCGATCGCCCACAACGACGGCAGGGTGATCCCATGCCCCGTGGAGATCGGGCCGCTGGAGGAAGCGGTGCTGGGTGATTCGTAGAAGGGTCGTGCGCGTGCCCGCGTCCTCGGCCAACCTGGGACCCGGGTTCGACTGCATGGCCGCGGCGCTGGCGCTGGCGCTGGAGCTCGAGGTGGAGGAGACGGGCGAGTTCGCGGTGCAGACGGATCTGGCGGTGTCCTCCGGGCGCGAGAACCTGTGCGTGCGGGCGTTCGAGCGGCTGCATCCCGCCGACGGCTTCACGTTCAGGATCAAGTCGGAGATTCCGCTGGCGGGCGGCCTGGGATCGAGCGCGGCGGCGATCGTCGCCGGGCTGATGGCGGCCGACCACCTGTTCGAGCTGGACGCCGATCTGCTGGCGCTGGCGAGCGAGTTGGAGGGTCATCCAGACAACGTCGCGGCGGCGCTGTACGGCGGCTTCGTCGTGTGCGCCGACGGCCAGGCCGCGAGGTTCGACCCGCCGACGGGTCTGGAGGCGCTCGCGGTGGTGCCCGAGCAGGCGGTGCGCACGCGCGCCGCGCGCGCGGCGCTGCCGGCGCAGGTGCCGGTGGCGGACGCCGTCTTCAACGTCGCGCACGCGGCCCTGCTGACGCTCGGCCTCGCGCTGGGCGACTGGGATCTGCTCGCGCGCGGCCTGCACGACCGGCTGCACCAGCGCCAGCGCGCGAGTCTGTTCCCGCGCTCGTTCGAGCTGGCGTGCCGCGCGCGCGAGCTGGGGGCGCTGGGGGCGACGATCTCGGGCGCGGGCCCGACGGTGCTGGTGTGGTGCTTCTACGAGCAGACGGGCGCCGTCGCCGAGGCGCTCGCCCCGGAGATCGACGGCTGGGCGAAGCTGCTGCGCGTGTCGTTCGAGCTGCAGGGCGCCTACGTGGACGCGCTCTAGGAGCTGCCTGCGAGCTGGGCGAGCCGCTCGCCTGCGCCGGGCAGGCCCTGCAGGCGCTCGAGCACCTCGGCGGCGAGCGCCAGGTAGTCGGCGCCGAGGTCGGGGCGATGGTCGAGGATCGAGCGCGCCCGCTCGGCCGACTCGGCGTACGCGATCGATGTGCGGATGACCGAGTCGAAGACCTGATCGCCGAAGCGCTCCTTCAGCGAGACGAGCGCCTCGCGCGAGTGGACGGTGCGCATGTCGGCGAGGTTGAGCAGCACGCCGAGCAGCGACAGCTGCGGGTTGAGGCTGTCGCGCGCCAGCTCCACCACCTCCATCGCCTGCTCGACCCCCTGCAGCGCGAAGTACTGGGCCTCGGCGGTGATCAGCGCGCGATCGGCGGCCACCAGCGCGTTGACCGTGAGCAGCCCCAGCGACGGCGGGCAGTCGATCAGGATCACGTCGTAGGAGTCGGCCAGTGGCTCGAGCGCGCGCCTGAGCGTGAGCTCGCGGCCCATCTTGCCGCCCAGCATCAGCTCGGCCTCGGCGAGGCTCAGGTTGGCGGGGATGATGTCCTCGTGCACCGCGTCCGCCACGCGCGTGCGGGAGGAGAGCACATCGGCGATCGTGGGCTCGACGTCGGGTGGCAGGTCGAAGTAGTCCGAGAGGTTGCCCTGCGGGTCGAGGTCGACCGCGAGCGTGCGCACGCCGCTGCGTCTCAGCACGTCGGTGAGCGTGCGCACCGTGGTGGTCTTGCCGGTGCCGCCCTTCTGCGAGAGCACAGCGATCGTGTGAGCCATCGTCGTAGCGATACTACGCGTCGGCGCGCGCCGGTGGGCGGCCGCGGCGCGAATCGCTGCGGGCGCCTCAGCCGATGCTGTGCAGCGAGGTCTCCGCGACGCGCTCCTGCTGCGCGTCGGGGCTCGCCGGCACGCTCACGAACGCGAGGCGGTAGCGCCCGACGATGATCTCGTCGCCGTCCTGCAGCGCCTTGCCGTCGACGCGGGCGCCGTTGACGAACACGCCGTTGAGGCTGCGATCGTCGAGCAGGCGCACGCCGTCTGGGTGGCGCACGATCAGCGCGTGGCGGCGGGACACGGTCGGGTCGTCGAAGCGCAGGTCGGCGGCCAGGCTGCGCCCGATGCGGGTCCACTCGCGCGTCAGCGCGACCGTCCGCTGCTCGCCGTTCTCCTCGTAGCAGAGGTACTCGCCCGGCTGCTCGATCAGCTCCCTGGCCTCGGCCAGCCGGATGTCCCGGCCGGGAGCGGGGGGTTGCACGAGCGTCCCTTCGCCGCTCTCCACGTCGCCGGCGCCCGCGCCAGCGGGGATGCGCTCGGTGCTGAACAGGGAGGCGCGAACGAACTCCCGGCCCCCGCACCCGGGGCAGTCGGGGAGCATGTCCGAGCTGGTGAGCGTCAGCGTGTAGTCGCAGCGGGCGCAGCGGAACGAACCGGCTCCGACGAAGGTGCCCGAGGTAAGTGAGTCCATGCTGTGCTCCTCCCTATGAGTTGCTGCCGGGTGTCGCTGCCGGGGAAGCGATGCTGCTGGTCGGGGGAAACTTGTGGCGATCATAACAAGGCTGTCAAGCCCGCCCGGAGTTCTGGATAATCGTATCGCGAGGGGAGTCCCGGTGCGTTCTGGTGGGGCTGCAGGTGCGGCCTTCAGCCGCTGAGCTACCCGTGCGGCGGCCCGCGCAAATGGCCGCGCGGGATCGGCGACCCAGCGGCAGGAGCGGAGCGCGCGGCGGCGAAATCCGAACGATCATGGCCTCGCCGTCAACCCATGTCGAGCAGCTCGAGCGCGTGCTGCTGCGGCGTGGCCTCGGTGCGCTGGAGGCCAACCGCGACTGCTGCGCAGACTGCGGGCGCACGCCGTTGACCGGCGAGCAGGTCCATCTGTACGCGGGGCGCGAGCACCGGATCGTGTGCGAGCTGTGCCGTCCCGGCCGCGGCGAAGCCCCGGTGGCCAGCGAGATCGTCAGGCACTGCGAGCACGGCCACGCCGTGCGTCTCACCGCGCGCGCGGCCTAGTAGCGCGGCTCGTGGACGTGCGTTCTGCTTGAACTGAGCGTATAACGATGGCAATACGCGCTCCGCTGCACGGAGGGCCATACGGCCCCGTGCGGACCGGCCTGTCAATAGACTCCCGCTCGCCATGGACCCGGTGACCGTGTCGATAGTCGTATCCGCCCCGCGCGAGCAGGTGTTCGACTACCTCCAGGACATCGCCAACCACCCGGAGTTCACCGACCACTATCTGGTGGACTGGCATCTGACGCGGATCGACTCCGTCGGCGCGGGCGCGGGCGCGCGCTTCCGCGTGAAGGCTCCCGGCAACCGCTTCAGCTGGGGTGACGTCACGTTCGCCGAGGTGCAGCGCCCGCACCGGATCGTCGAGGTCGGCCGCACGGGCAAGAACAACCGCATCCGCACGCTCGGCGTCTACGCCCTGGACCCGGCGGCCGCGGGCTCGACGCGCGTGCAGTTCACGCTGGAGACCGTGCCGGCGACGCTGTCCGACCGGCTGATGGAGGGGCTCGGCGCGCGCACTTGGCTGCGGCGCAAGAACCGGCGCGCGATGCACAGGCTGCGGGAGATCCTCGAGCGCGGGGAGGGCCGCGGCCATCGCGTCACGGTCGCCGGTGGATAGACTGCCGCGTCGCATGTCCAGCCGCCTGCGCAAGTTCCCGCTAGCCCTGCCCGCGTTGCTCGCCGTGCTCGCCCTGAGCGCGTGCGGCGACTCCCACACGCGGGTCACGACCGGCACCTACGCCGGCGAGTCGGGCGCCAACGCGCCGTACCTGAACGTCGGGCCGCTCGTCTACGAGGTTCAGCTCTCGCGCGAGCTGAACCCCGCCAACAGCGAAGACGCCACCTACCTGCAGGGGCTCACCGCGGCCGAGCGCAAGCTCGAACCCGGCCAGGAGTGGTTCGCGGTGTTCATGCAGGTCTACAACAACTCCAACCAGGAATACCCGGCGGCGAGCAGCCTGACGATCACCGACACCCAGGAAAACAGCTACACGCCGATTCTGCCCGGCGAAGGCAACCAGTTCGCCTACCGCGCCGGCATGGTCCCGGCCAAAAACCAGATCCCGCTGCCGGGCACGATCGCCGACGACGATCCGGCTCAGGGCCTGGTGCTGCTCTACAAGATCCAGGTCGTCTCGCTCGACAACCGGCCGTTGGAGCTGAAGATCGTCGACCCGGAAGACCCGAGCGAATCGGCCACGGCCGAGCTCGACGTCTAGCCTGACGGCGTCTCGCCGCCCCTGGCGGTGTCCTCGGTCGCTCGCGTGCGCAGCACGCCACGCGGGCGGGCGGGTTTCGATCGTGCCAGGAACGACGATACGTCCGTCAGTGTTCGGCCAGCGCCGCTTCTAGCACTTCGCGGGCGACGGGCGCGGCGGTGGCTCCGCCGGCGCCGTCTTTGACGAGCATCACGCACACGACGATCCGCGGATGCAGCGCAGGGGCGAATGCGGCGAACCAGGCGTCGGTGTTGGCGGCTTCGCTTTCGGCGCTCTGCTGACAGCCTTCCCTGCCCGCTTCGCGAGCTTCCGTCGAGCTCGCTTCCACGCTCGATTCCGAGCTCGACGTGGAGGGGGTGCACGCGGTCTTCAGTTCGGCGGTGCCGGTCTTGCCGGCGACGGTCACGCCCGGGATCGCTGCGGCCGTGCCGGTTCCCTCACGCACCACGCCGATCATCAGGCGCCGCATGGTGTGCGCCACCGACTCGCTCGTCGCCGGCACGCCCGCGGCGGCGGGGCCAGGGAGGAACGTCGGCTGGGGCCGTCGCCCGCCGTCGGCGATGGTGGCCGCCACGGTCGCCATCTCCAGCGGGGTGGCGAGGACCTCCCCCTGGCCGATCGCGGTGGACCCGACGTCGAGTTCCCCCTGGATCTCGCCTGCGGGCGGCAGCGTGCTCTCGGACGCGCCCACGATGCCCGGCTCGTGGTTGAAGCCGAACCGTTCGGCGGTGGCCACCAGACGCGCGGCGCCGAGCTTGACGCCGAGCGGCGAGAAGACGGAGTTGCACGACACGGCGAAGGCGAGTTCCAGCGACCCGCCGCATTCCTCGCCGTTGGCGTTGTTCAACCTGACCCCGTCGAGCGTGGCGAACGTCGCGTACGGGAAGACGGTGTGCGGGGTGGCGATCCTGGCGGCGAGCACGCCGGTGGTGGTGACCATCTTGAACGTCGACCCCGGCGGCTGCAGGCCGTCGAGGCCGATCCCCGCCACGGCCAGGATCCGTCCGGTCGAGGGCTGCATCGCGACGACGCCGCCGTAGCGGGCGCCGAGCGCGGTCACCGCCGCCTGCTGCAGCGTGGGGGAGACCGTGGTGCGAACCGGCGGTGCCGGATGGGGCGTGGCGTGGGCGAGCGGACGCGCTCCGGCGAGCAGCTCGCCGCCGGGGGTGCCGCGCAGGCGATCGTCCAGCGCGAGCTCGAGGCCGCTCAGGCCGACGGTCGCTTCGGGCGGCACGCCCTGTTCTTCCAGCTGCAGGCGGCGCGAGGGGGGCACGGGTCCGACGGTGCCGACGACGGCGTTCGCGACGTTCCCGAGCGGGGAGTTGCGAGTGGCTTCCGCCGACAGCACCGCAGCGGGACCGGGTGGGCTTTCGGCCAGCACGCTGCCGTTGCGAGCCAGCAGCGTCGCCCGCCGCGGCAGGCTGGTGCGGCGGCTGAGCAGCTCGCCGGGGCGCAGGCCGGGGAACGCGAGCGAGCGCGACCAGACGATGCGCGTGCCCGCGCCGGGGTCTGCCACGGTCTTGAAGGTGAAGGCGAGCGAGAGGACCCCGAACAGGCGGGTGTCGACCCGGACGGGCACCGCCACGGCTCCGCCCGCGGCGCCGTGCGCGGCGCCGGTCATCCTCACGTGGGTGGCGGTCGCCGTGGTCAGCGCTTCCCGGTAGGCGTCCGCGAACTCGCCGACCGACGTCGAGCGCCGCGAGGAGGCGGCGATGTCCGAGTACATGGTCACGTAGTCGCCCCTGGTCCATGCGGTGACGAACTGATCCGCGAGCGCGTACCCGGGCGGAGCGCTGTGGCCGGCGCCGAGGACTGCGCCGGCGGCGAAGGCCACAGCGGCCAGCACGAGGACGGGGCGCGCGCGTCGCAGGCGCTGGTTGCGGCTTTCAGTCACGGAGCTTGTAGAACATGACAGGTGACTCAGCTGGATTGGCTAATAGTCGCGTTTGCGTCGATCCTCGCGATCTTCGGGTTCAGACAGGGGTTCATCGTGGGGGCGCTGTCGTTCTGCGGCTTCGCGCTCGGCGCGCTCCTCGGCACGCGCCTGGCTCCGCTCGTGCTGCCGCAGGGCTCCGCCTCGCCGTACGCTCCCGCGTTCGGCCTGCTCGGCGCGCTGCTCGGCGGGGCGATCATGGCGAGCGGGCTGGAGGGACTCGGGTTCAGGCTGCGCCGCACCCTGATCGTCCCCGGCATGGGCCTGCTCGACGGGGTGCTCGGCGCGGCGCTGGGCGCGGCGCTGGGCCTGGGGATCGTGTGGATCGTCGCGGCCGTCGCGGGCCAGACGCCCGGGCAGGGCCAGCTGCAGGCGGACATCCAGCGATCGGTGATCCTGCGCAAGCTCAACGAGGTGCTTCCCCCGTCCGGGCCGATCCTGAACGCGCTCGCGCGGCTGGATCCGATCCCGTCGATCAGCGGCCCCTCGCCCGACGTGGCCGCGCCGGAGCCGGCGATCGCCCACGCTCCGGGCGTGCAGGCGGCCTCGCGCAGCGTGGTGCGGGTGGACGGCACCGCGTGCGGCCTGGCGATCGAGGGCTCGGGGTGGGTGGCGGAACCAGACGTGGTGGTGACGAACGCGCACGTGGTGGCGGGCGAGACAGACACGACCGTGGAGGTCGGCGGAGACTCGCCGAGCCTGCCGGCCGAGGCGATCGCGTTCGAACCGCAGCACGACATCGCCGTGCTGCGCGTGCCCGAACTGAACCTGCCGTCGCTGGGCTTCGCGCGCAGCACCCCGTCGGGCACGCCGGGCGCGATCCTCGGCTATCCGGAGAACGGCCCGTTCGACGTGCAGCCGGGAAGGATCGGGGTCACGCAGACGGTGATCACCCAGAACGCCTACGGCCAGGGACCGGTCTCGCGGCTGCTCACGCCCCTGCGCGGGCTGGTGCGTCCCGGCAACTCGGGGGGGCCGCTCGTGAACGTCGACGGGCAGGTCCTGACGACCGTGTTCGCTGCGACCGTCGACAGCCGGCACTCCGGCGGCTACGGCGTGGCCAACGAAACGGTGGCGAGCGTGCTGCGCGAAGCCGGCACGCGCGAGCGCGAAGGCGCTCAGGTGGGCACGGGGCAGTGCACCGGCGGATGACGGCAGAACGTCGGCTGCTTGAGCGCCCGCTACGCTGACCGCCATGTCCAAGACGCTCCTGGTCGCCGAGAAGCCCTCCGTGGGGCAGGACCTGGCGCGCGTGCTGCCGGGCCCGTTCAAGAAGCAGGAGGGGTTCCTCGAGGGCCCGGAGCACGTGGTCACGTGGGCTGTGGGCCATCTGGTGCAGCTCGCCGAACCGGAAGCGTATGACGCGAAATACAAGAGCTGGCGCATGGCCGACCTGCCGATCGTGCCCGAGCGCTTCAAGCTGGAGGTGCGCGACGAGCGCTCGCGCAAGCAGATGTCGGTGGTCAGCAAGCAGCTCGGCCGCGAGGACGTCGATGAGGTGGTCAACGCGTGCGACGCCGGTCGCGAGGGCGAGCTGATCTTCGCGTACCTGTACGAGAAGGCCAAGGGCAAGAAGCCGGTCAAACGCCTGTGGCTGAGCTCGATGACGAATGCGGCGATGAAGAACGCGCTCGCGTCGCTGCGTCCGGCGGAGGAGTTCGCGAGCCTGGAGGAGGCGGCGCGCTCGCGCTCGGAGGCGGACTGGATCGTCGGCATGAACGCGACGCGCGCGGCGACGATCAGGCTGCGCAGCTCGTTCGACGGAGCGGTCTCGCTCGGGCGCGTGCAGACGCCGACGCTCGCGATCGTGGCCCGCCGCGAGGAGGAGATCAAGGCGTTCAAGCCCGAGCCGTACTGGCTGGTGGACGCGACGTTCGCGGCGGACGCCCTACCGAACGGCGACTCTGGCAACGGCGGCGAGCGCGTGTACGTCGGGCACTTCCAGGCGCCGGCGGGAAGCCCGGGCACGACCAAGGGTCCGCGCATCGGCACGGAGGAGGAGGCACGGACGATCGTGGCGGCGTGCGAGGGCAGGCCGGGGACGATCACGAAGCTGGAGAAGAAAGAGCAGCGCGAGAAGGCGCCGATGCTGTACGACCTGACGACGCTGCAGCGGGAGGCGAACAACCGCTACGGCTTCTCGGCCAAGCGCACGCTGGCGGCCGCGCAGCGGCTGTACGAGGAGCACAAGGCGCTCACCTACCCGCGCACCAACTCGCGCTACCTGACGAGCGACATGGTCGAGGAGATCAAGCCGATCGCCGAGCTGGTGGGCTCGCACAGGGAGTACAGCAAGGGGGCCGAGTACGTGGTCGGCCTCGACGTGCTGCCGCTGGCGCGCGTGGTCAACGACGAGAAGGTCTCAGACCACCACGCGATCATCCCCACGCGCTCCGAGCACAACCTCGAGAAAATGGGCTCCGACGACAGGCGCATCTACGACATGGCGGTCAGGCGCTTCCTGGCGGTGTTCCATCCGGAGGCGGTGTTCGAGAACACGCGCGTGGAGACGACGGTCGCGGTCGCCGACGCCGACGCCGGCGACGGTCGCGCGGGGCACGTGTTCCGCACGCGCGGCAAGCTGCTGATCGTGCCCGGCTGGCGCGGCGTGTACGACGAGATCTCCGCGGAGGCGAAGGCCACCGAAGCCGAGGCCCGCGGCGAGGAGGACGAGGAGACCGAGCAGCAGCTGCCGCGACTGCTGCCCGACGAGCAGGTGCAGACGCGCAAGATCGCCAGCGCGCGCAAGGAAACCAAACCGCCGCGGCGCTACAGCGATGCGTCGCTGCTCGGGGCGATGGAGACGGCTGGCAAGCTGGTCGACGACGACGAGCTGCGCGAGGCGATGAAGGACTCGGGGATCGGCACGCCGGCCACGCGCGCGGCGATCATCGAGCGGCTGATCACGGTCGGCTACCTGGAGCGCGACGGGCGCGCGCTGGTGGCGACGGAGAAGGGCCTGAACGTGATCCGCCTGCTCAACGAGCACGCCCTCACCTCGCCGGGCCTGACCGGCAGCTGGGAGCAGCGGCTGGGGAAGATCGAGCGCGGCGAGGACTCGCGCAAGCAGTTCATGAGCGACATCGCGGGCTTCGCGCAGGAGACGGTCAAAGAGCTCGACGAGACGCTCAAAGACGTGCGCATACCCCGCGCCAAGCTCGGTCCGTGCCCGGTGTGCGGCCACGAGATCGTCGAGAACCGCAAGGGCTACTCGTGCTGGGCGCGCGACGATCCGGGCTGCGGCTTCGTCATCTGGAAGGCCAAAGCGGGCAAGACGCTGCCGCTGGCGGTCGCCCGCGAGCTGATCAGGAAGGGCTACACCGAGCAGGCGGTGACGGGCTTTCGCGGGCGCAGCGGACGCAGCTTCCGCGCGCATCTCGCGCTCAGTCAGACCGAGGAGGGCAAATGGCGGGTCGAGTTCGACGAGCTTTGGGCCAAGGAGGGCGCGAAACCGCCGGAGGCCGAGGCGGGGGCCGAGGCTGAGACGACGGCCGCGACCGTCGGGGCCCGCAGCGCCGCGTAGCGTCGGGCGCCCGCGCCAGGATGGGCGGCGATGCCGATCACGCTGATCACGGGGCCCGCGAACGCGGGCAAGGCGCAGGTGGTGTTGGACGCCGTGCGCCGGCATGTGGCGCACGGCGCGGAGCCGCTGCTGATCGTGCCGACGCGCGCGGACGCGGAGCTGTACCTGCGCGAGCTGGCGGGCGGGCAGGCGGCGATGGGCGTGCGGGTGGAGCGCTTCGCGGGTTTGATCGGGGAGGCCGTGCGCCGTGCGGGGATCGGCGAGGCGGTGATCCTCGGCGTAGCGCGCGAGCGGATGCTCGAGGCCATCGCGGCGCGCGCCGGAGCGCCGTCGGCGCCTGGCTTCGTGCGCGCGTTGGGCGAGCTGTTCGCCGAGCTGCAGGTGCGGCGGGTGACGCCCGCGCGCCTCGGCCAGGCGCTGTCGAGTTGGCGCGAGGCGGACGGCCCGTCGGCTCATCCCGGGGGGCACCCTGAAGGGCACACCCTCTGGGGCGCAGGCAGGCTGGAGCGGCTGTTCGGCGACTATCGCGCGACGCTCGAGCGGCTCGGGCGAGTTGACGCTGAGCAGCGCGCGGTGCGCGCGCTGGACGCGCTGCGCGAGCGTCCCGCGCTGTGGGGCGGCACGCCGGTGCTGCTGTACGGGTTCGACGATCTGACGCGGCTGCAGCTGGACGCGATCGAGACGCTCGGCAGGGTGGTGGGCGCCGAGGTGACGGTGTCGCTCGCGTACGAGCCTGGGCGCACGGCGTTCGCGGGGCGTGCGCGGACGTTCGCGGATCTGCTCCCGCTGGCGAGCGAGCATCGCCGGCTCGATGCGCGGGCCGACTACTACGAGGAGCGCTCGCGCTCGGCGCTCGCTCATCTCGAGCGCTCGCTGTTCGAGCCCGACGCGCCGCGGGTGGAGCCTGGAGCGGCTGTGCGGCTGCTGGAGGGCGGTGGCGAACGCGCCGAGCTGGAGCTGGTGGCGAGCGAGATCGGCGCGCTGCTGAGCGAGGGCATGGCGGCCGAGGAGATCGCGGTGCTGGTGCGCCCGGGCGGGATCGACGTGGGCCTGCTCGAAGAGGTGTTCACGGCAGCGCGCATCCCGTTCGCGCTGCGCCGGCGGACGCCGTTCGGGGACACGGCGATCGGCGGGGCGCTGATCGGCCTGCTGCGCTGCGTGCCGGTGCAGGACGGGGCGCACCCTGACGGGCGTGGACAGGCGGGCGAGTTGGGGGACCTGCTGGCGTGGCTGCGGGCCCCCGGCGTGCTCGCGCTGTCCTCCGCGCGCGGCGCCGGACCGTCGCTCGCGGACCGCCTGGAGATCGCGGCGCGGCGCACGGGCGCTGCGAGCGCCGAGCGCGCGCGGGCGCTGTGGGAGCAGCGCAGCTGGCGCCTGGAGACGATCGATCGTCTCCAGGAGGCGCAGGGACGCGGGCCGGCGGCGCTGTGCGAGCGCGCGGCGCGCGAGCTGTTCTGGCTGTTCTGCGCCCCTCGGCGCGGTGGCGCGAGCGTGCTTGGCGTCGACGAGCTCGACGAGGCGAGTGCGCTGGCGGCCGGCCGGCGGGCGCTTGGCGAGCTGCGCGAGCTGGCGCGGATCGCGCCCGAGCTGGCCCCGGCGACGGCGGGGGAGCTCGCGCGGTCGCTGGAGCTGGTGGAGCTCGTGGGCGACGGGGGCCGTGCGCATCCGGCGGCCGGTGGGGATGCATCGGCGGGCGGGGACTCGTCGAGCGGCGCGGTGGCGGTGCTCGATCCGCTGGCGCTGCGGGCGCGCAGGGTGCGGGCGCTGTTCGCGTGCGGCCTGCAGGAGGGGGTGTTCCCGGCGCGCGCGCGGCCGCAGCCGTTCCTGGCCGAGGAGGAGCGCCGGCGCCTGGCGGAGGTCTCGGGGCTGAGGCTCGGCGAGCAGGAGGATGTGCTGGCCGCCGAGCGATATCTGCTGTACGCGGCCGTCTCGCGCCCGCGGGAGCGGCTGTTCCTCAGCTGGCACGTGGCGGATGACGAAGGCGAGGCGACGTCGAGGTCGCTGTTCGTGGACGACGTGTGCGACCTGTTCGCGGAGAGCCTGTCCCAGCGCCGCGCCCGCAGGCCGCTCGGCGCCGTCGACGGGGTGCCCGCGGGGGCTGCGCCGCGAGCGTCGATGCCCGTGAGTCGGGCGCTGCGCGACGAGCGGCTGCTGGCGCAGCTGCGCGCACACGTCTTCTCGCCGTCCTCGCTCGAACGCTGGATCGGCTGTCCGATGAGCTGGTTCGTCGAGCGCATGCTGCGCCCCGACGCCTTCGATCCGGACCCGGAGCCGCTCGCCCGCGGCGGGCTCGCGCACGCGGCCTTGAAGGACACGCTCGAAGGGCTGCGCGGCGAGACGGGCAGCGCGCGGCTGACGCCCGCCAGTCTCGGGCGGGCGCGCGAGCTGCTCGCGCGCGCGTTGGCGGACAACGAGGCCGACCACCCGCTGTCGGTGGCGCCCGAGCGCCGGACGGCCGTGCGCCGGCGCCTGCACGCGGACCTGGAGCGCTATCTCGAGCACGCGGCCGCGGCCGAGAGTCCGCTGGAGCCGCTTGCGCTGGAGCTCGGCTTCGGCTTCGCCGAAGGCGACCCAGGCGAGCCGGGCGAGGCGAGCAATCTGCCGGCGCTCGACCTCGGCGGCGGCGTGAGGCTGCGCGGGCGGATCGACCGCGTCGACGGGAGCGGCAGCGGCGAGGCGGTCGTGTACGACTACAAGGGCGGTCGCGCGCCGGCGGGCGCGAGGTGGGTCAGGGACGGCAGCGTGCAGGTGGCGCTGTACATGCGCGCGGTCGAGAGCCTCCTGCACCTGTCGGCGGTCGGCGGCTTCTACCAGCCGCTCACGGGAGAGGACCTGCGCGCCCGCGGCGTGCTCGACGGCGAGGCGGGGATCGAGCTCGAGTGCGTGCGCTCGGACGTGCTCGAGCACGAGCAGATGCGCGATCTCGTCGGGCAGGCGGTGGCGATGGCCGTCGAGGCGGCCGGCGAGGCGGGACGGGGCGAGCTGCAGGCGCGACCGCAGACGTGCGCGTTCCGCGGGGGTTGCATGTACCCCTCGATCTGCAGGTGCGAGCGGTGATGGCCGCTCGGGCGGACGGCGTCGCGCTCACGGGCGAGCAGGCGCACGCGGTCGCGCGCAGGGCCGAGCCGCTGCTGCTCTCGGCGGCGGCGGGCAGCGGCAAGACGTCGGTGCTGGTGGAGCGCTTCGTGGCGGCGGTCCGCGAGGACGGAATCGCGCCCGCGCGGATACTCGCGATCACGTTCACCGAGCGGGCCGCGGGCGAGTTGCGCGCGCGGGTGCGCGCGCGCCTGCTCGAGCTCGGCGATCGCGAGGCGGCGCGCGACACCGAGGCGGCCTTCGTGGGCACCTTCCACGGCTTCTGCGCGCGCCTGCTGCGCGCCCACCCGCTCGCGGCGGGCCTCGACCCCGGGTTCGCGATCGTCGACGAGGGCCTTGCCGGCCGTCTGCGCGAGCTGGCGTTCGGGCACGCCGTGCGGGAGTTCGTCGCGGGCGAGCGCAGCGAGGCGGTGGACCTGCTCGCCGCCTACGGCGTCGACCGCGTGCGCGCGATGCTCGAGCAGGTGCACGGGGAGCTGCGCAGCCGAGGTGAGCGCCTGCCCCGTCTGCCGCCGGCACGCGAGCAGGGGGACGCCGCGCGGGCGTGCGAGCTGCTGGACGAGCTGCTGCACGGCTTCGGCGTCGCCTACGAACAGCTCAAGCGCGCGCGGGGCGCGGTGGACTTCGACGACCTGGAGCTGCTCGCGCGGGAGCTGCTCGCCGAGCGCGAGAGCGTGCGCGCCGCGTGGTCGGATCGCTTCGAGCTGCTGATGGTCGACGAGTTCCAGGACACCAACCACCGCCAGCTCGGGATCCTGGCGGCGCTGGACCGCGGCAACCTGTTCACGGTCGGGGACGAGCTGCAGTCGATCTACGGGTTCAGGCACGCCGACGTGAGCCTGTTCCGAGCGCGACGGGGCGAGCTGGAGGAGCTGG
>Ga0187879_10000905_pt1 | contig 20182 bp, 18 predicted proteins | sample June2016WEW_19_1_FD_132423 | JGI IMG/M metagenome (GOLD analysis project Ga0187879, IMG submission 132423) | Peatland microbial communities from SPRUCE experiment site at the Marcell Experimental Forest, Minnesota, USA - June2016WEW_19_10 | ecosystem: Environmental > Terrestrial > Soil >... | reverse complement strand
CCCGGGCGGTCGTCCCGTCACCAAGCCCGATCGTGACCGCCAGCGTGGGCGTGCCGCGCGAATCGAGGATCTCCAGCGCGGATAGCTCGGTGACGTCAAAACCTGCCATTTCGTGCTCCTGTCATTTGCTCGCAGCAGTGCTGCCTGGCGTTAAGTGCTGCCTGGCGTTAAGAGCCCCTGGGTGGTGCTGTCCCTCGCCGGGCCGCATGGTGGCTGCGGGGCGAGATAGCGGCCGCCCGTGATGCCCGGGCGCATGTCGGGGCCGAGTTCGTAGGCCAGCGGGATCCCGGTGGGGATGTTCAGCTCCGCTATCTGCTCGTCGGATATGCGGTCGAGATGCTTGACCAGCGCTCGCAGCGTGTTGCCGTGCGAGACGACGAGCACGCACGCTCCGGTGCTCAGGTCCGGGATGACCGCGTCATACCAGTACGGCAGCAGCCGTGCGGTCACGTCCCTGAGCGACTCGGCGCACGGCCGTGCCTCGGGCGGGAGCGCGGCATAGCGGGGGTCGGCGAACTGGGAGTACTGCGCACCGGCGGCGATCGGTGGTGGCGGAGCGTCGTAGGACCGGCGCCACGCCGTGAACTGCCGGTCGCCGGACTCCTGCCGCACCTGAGCCTTGTTCCTGCCCTGCAGCGCGCCGTAGTGGTTCGAGTTGAGCCGCCATGACCGGCGTACCGGGATCCAGTCCCGGTCGCACTCGGCCAGGGCCAGGTCGGCGGTGCGGATCGCTCGCCGCTGTACCGAGGTATGCGCGAAGCCGGGCAGCAGTCCGTGCCCGCTGATCAGCTGCCCGGCGCGGGCCGCTTCCCGCTCGCCGCCGGGGGTCAGCGCTACATTCACCCAGCCGGCGAAAAGATTGCTGGCGTTCCATTCGCTTTCCCCGTGGCGCAGCAGCACCAGGCGGTAGCTGCCGCCGGACGGGAAACCGTCCGGCCGTACCTGGAACATCAGAAATGCCCTCCTCGGGCGGCACCGAGCCCGTCGGCAGGGCACCAGTTCTGTCTATCGTCCGGTCAGCAGTACCGCCCGAGAAGAGCCGAAGGTCACCGATCGCCGGGCCGCCCGGCGGGGTCGAGTCAGGTGGGCAGGCGGAACTCCGCGTAGACCGCGCGATGGTCGCTGCCGGGCAAATGGTGCACGGACGCTGCCAGCACCGCGCACCGCGGATCGACCAGTACATGATCGAGCGTGAGGAGCGCTGGCCTTCCCCCAGGTCCCCAGGTGGGGATCAGCCCGCCGCCCAGCTGGGCGGCGGCGTCGATGTGGCCCAGGCGCAAGAGCCTGCGGAACTGCGCATGATCGGCGGTCGCGTTGAAATCCCCGGCGAGCACCCGCGGGGGATCGCCGGGCGGCGGCAGGACGGAAAGTTCCTCTCGCCACCTGGCGACCCGCCACCGCCATGGCCGTCCGTTCGGGGCATGCGGGTGGACGCAGACCAGCTCCGCGTGCCGTCCGGCCGGCAGCTCCAGCCGGGCCGTGGGCTGAGCGACGGAGACAGGCGTGAGGCGCAGCCCGCTGGTCAGCGGGAAGCGGGCGCAGATGCCAGAACCAGCCCGCCTGCCACCCCTGTCGGTCAGCTGATGCGGCAGCAAATCGGTCAGCCCGGCCAGCCTGAGCCGCGCGGCCGCCTCGCCGGTGAGCTCCTGCAGGAATAGCACATCGGCGTCCGTGCGCCGTACGAGGCCGACGACCGCTTCCGCTGAAGCGCGCCCGTCCAGCAGGTTCGCGGTCAGGACGCGGACCACCTGGCCGCCCGCGTGCGGCTGCGTGCGCCTGATCGTTCGCGGCAGCACCGTGGCCGCCAGCGCTGCCCCGGTGACGGCCGCGGTGGCAGCGGCGCCCCTGGGCCGCACCAGCAGCGCGCCCGCCAGCGCGCCCGCGGCGGCATGGGGAGCGAACGACAGCAGCGGCACTGCGCGAGCCTCGAGAACGCCGAAACGATCGGCGGCCGCCAGCCGCGCGGCCCCGTATCCGGCTGCGCCGCCGGCGAACGCCCATGAGACCTTCATGTCCTCCCCCGATCGGCCCCTTCTCCCCGGCAGACCCTACGGCCCGGTGCAGCAGCTGCGCATGCTAGCCACGCGGGACCCCGCTGGAACGGGGCCGGTTGCCCGGCGGGCCCCGCGGGCTTGAACTCCGCTGACCCTGGAAAGCGGTAGCGGAAAAACGTCCGCTGATGCAACCGGCTCCGGCTCGGCTCCGTCTGACCATCATGAGGAACTCGCTGCGCGTATTCGCGGGCGTCACGGCGGCCGCGCTGCTCGCGGCCGGATGCGGCAGCGCAACGGCGCCCGGGCCGGAAGCGTCCCAGCCGATTGTCAGCCGCGGGGTAGCCATCAGGGAGCCCGCCGCGGATCCGCGTCCCTACGGAGCGGCAGACACCGCGTTCGGGCTTGCCGTGCTCGGCGCCTGGTGCCGGGCGGATCCGCAAGCCAACGTGGTGTTCTCGCCAGCCAGCCTGGCCACCGGACTCGGCCTGGCCTACCTCGGAGCGCGCGGCGGCACCGCACAGGCGATGGCCGCCGTCCTGCACCTGCCCGTCGCCGGCGGCCAGCCGCTGGAAGCCGGGCTGCAGGCTCGGTCGGCAGCGCTGCGCGGGCTGGACAGCGCTGGAGTCACGCTGGCCGACAGCGACCAGGTGTGGGCCGACCCGTCGCTGGTGACCCTGCGCAGCTACCTCAACGCGGTCGCAACGGGCTACGGCGCCGGGGTGGCACGGGTGCCGCTGCTCAAGCAGCCGGAGCAGGCCAGGGGAGAGATTAACAGCGCCGTCGCGGCTGCCACCCGGGGCCAGATCCCGCAGCTGCTCCCCCCGGGCTCACTGGACGGCGCCGGCTGGGTGCTCACCGACGCGCTCTACCTGCACGCCGCCTGGGCAACGCCATTCGACGTCCGGCAGACCGGCCCCGGGCCGTTCACGACGGCGGCAGGCCGGAGGGTGAGCGCGAGATTCATGAAAGGCGGCGAGTTCAGCGTCGCGCAGGCAGCTGGCTGGACCGCCGTCCGGATCCCGTACCGGGGCGGCAAGCTGGCCATGGAGGCGCTGCTGCCGGACACCGCCGGCGCGGGCTGCCCGGCGCTGAGCGCGGCGACATTGGGCACCATCTCCGCCGGGCTGGCGGCGGCCGGCCAGGCTCCTGGCGCGGGCAGCGGAACCGGCGGGGGGAGCGGCGCCGGGGGGAGCGGCAGCGGCATGACCGACATCGCGCTCCCGAAGGTGAGCCTCAGCTCGTCGATCCGGATGAACGGCCTGCTGAGCGGGCTCGGCATGGGCGTCGCATTCGGTGGCTCGGCGGATTTCACCGGGCTCTCGCCGCAGGCATGCTGCATCGGCTTCGTACAGCACGCGGCCACCCTCCGGGTCGCCGAGGAGGGCACCGTGGCCAGCGCGGCGACTGCGGTCGGCGTGCTGCCGAGCGCGGTGCGCGCGCCGGTCGCCGAGATTGATTTCGACCGCCCCTACCTGCTGCTTGTCACCGACACCGGCACAGGTGAGCCGCTGTTCATGGCCCGGGTGGCCAACCCGCTGACAGGCTGACGAGCGGGGCGGCACCTGGCGGCACCGGGCGGCACCGGGCGGCACCGGGCGGCACCGGGCGGCACCGGGCGGCGGCGCCGGGGGGCACCGGGCGGCACCGGCGGGCGGGCCGGCCCTGGCTGGCGGCATCCGTTGAGCACGGCCTGTGAGATCGTGTGGGGCGGGGGTCCGCGCCTGACGGAGGAGATTCCATGCTGCCCTGGTCCGCCGACCTGGCCGGACAACTCGAAGAGCACGTCATTACCAGCGAGATGCTGCGGGGGAACCCGCTGGGTGATCCGCATGAACGGCCGCTGTGGGTGTATCTGCCGCCAGGCTACGACCACGCCGGTGATCGCCGTTATCCCGTGGTCTACGTGATCCAGGGTTATACCGGGAACCTGGCCATGTGGCGGAACCGCGCGCCCTACCGGCAGCCGTTCCCTGAGACCGCCGATGCGGTCTTCGCGCGCGGTGACGCGCCGCCGGCCATCGTGGTCTACGTGGACGCGTGGACCAGCTACGGCGGCAGCCAGTTCGTCGACTCCGCGGGCACCGGCCGGTATCACTCGTATCTGTGCGACGAGATCGTGCCCTGGCTGGACGGCCGCTACCGGACCATGGCCGCAGCCGCGCACCGGGCGATCATGGGCAAGTCCAGCGGCGGCTTCGGCGCGATGATCACTCCGATGCTGCGGCCCGACCTGTTCGGCGCGCTCGCCACGCACGCCGGCGATGCGCTCTATGAGTACTGCTACATCCCCGAGTTTCCCAGGGCCGTGCGCCTGCTGCGGGATTACGACGGTGACATCTGGCGGTGGTGGAAAGACTTCTCCTCGAGGGTCTCCTTCACCAAGGAGGCTGACCAGCACCTGCTGATGCTGCTGGGCGTGTCGGCATGCTTCTCCGCGCATGAGGACGGCCACGTTGAGCTGCCCTTCGATACCAGCACCGGGGTGCTGCGGCCCGAGGTGTGGCAGCGCTGGCTGGACTGGGATCCGGTCCGGATGGTACCCAGGTACGCTGGCGCCCTCCGGTCGCTTCGCGCGATCTGGATTGACGCGGGCAGCCGGGACGACTTTTTCCTTGACCTCGGCGCGGGAGCATTCCGCGCGGCGCTGCACGAGATCGGGGTCGGCGCCGACGTCGTCAGGTTCGAGCTTTTCGACGCCACCCATGCCAGTATCGACTACCGGTACCCGCTCTCCCTGGCCTGGCTGTGCCAGCGCATCGCCGGCTGATTTCCGGGTGAACGAAACCGCCGGCTGCTCCGTGCTCAAGTGTGTAGCAAGTCCTGGCACCATAACGAACGGAGATAATGAGATGCGTAGTCGATGGTGGGCGGCCTCCGGTGCCGCTGCCGCCGCCGTGGTCTTCCTTACCGCGTGCGGAAGCAGCGGGACGAGTAGCTCCACGCCCGCGAGCAGCCCGTCGTCGGGTGCTGCCGCGTCAAGCCCGTCAAGCTCGGCTGGTTCCGCCACGAGCGACGCCGCCGGGATCAAGACCGCGAGCACGTCCATCGGGACCGTGCTCACCAATTCCCACGGGTTCACGCTGTACTGGTTCGCGATTGACACGCCGACCAAGTCGAACTGCAACGGCTCGTGCGCGACGTACTGGCCGCCGGTGACCGGGACGCCGAGCATGGCCTCCGGCGTCTCGCTGACCGGCCACTTCGGCACGATCAAGCGGTCCGACGGCAGCACCCAGGCCACCTATGACGGGCACCCGCTCTACACCTACAAGGGCGATACGGCCGCCGGGCAGACCGGGGGGAACGGGCTCAACCTCTCCGGCGGGCTCTGGTACGCGATGACGCCCACCGGGGCTAAGCCGGCCGCCGCGAAGACCAGCTCGCCAAGCTCAGGCGGCGGAGGGTACTGACGGACCGCCCGGCCGCGCCGGGGGCGGGCTGATGGGCGCGGCCGGGCCCGCTTAGCCGACGCGCGCCCGGCTCGGGACGAAACGCCCGGCCGGGGGTAAGTTACCTGCATGGCGGCGGAATCGCAGACCGCGGCGGCGGCCGTCAAGCCCCGCGGCGGGCTGCTGATTATTTACTCGGCGCTGATGCTCGCGATCCTGCTCGCCGCGCTCGACCAGACCATCGTCGCGACCGCGCTGCCCACCATCGTCAGCGACCTCGGCGGCCTGAGCCATCTGTCCTGGGTAGTGACCGCCTACCTGCTCGCCACGACGGCATCGACGCCGCTGTGGGGCAAGCTCGGCGACCAGTACGGCCGCAAGGGGCTGTTCCAGGCGGCGATCGTGATCTTCCTGATCGGCTCGGCGCTGTGCGGCCTGGCGCACAGCATGATCGAGCTGATCGCGTTCCGCGCCCTGCAGGGGCTGGGCGGCGGCGGCCTGATAGTGCTGGCCCAGGCGATCGTGGCCGACGTCGTGCCGGCCCGCGAGCGGGGCAAGTACCAGGGCGCCTTCGGCGCGGTCTTCGGCGTCGCGAGCGTCGTCGGGCCGCTGCTCGGCGGGTTCTTCACCGACAGCCTGACCTGGCGCTGGGTGTTCTACATCAACCTGCCGATCGGGATCGTCGCGCTCGTGGTCATCGCGGTCGCGCTGCCCGGCCGGGCAGCGGGCCGCAAGCACCGGATCGACTATCTCGGCGCGCTGCTGCTGGCTGGCTCGGCAACCGCCATCGTGCTGCTCACCTCGTGGGGCGGCACGACATTCGGGTGGGACTCCGGCGTGATCATCGGCCTGGGCGTGCTCGCGATCCTGCTCGCCGTGGCGTGGTGGATCTCGGCCGGGCGGGCCGCCGAGCCGGTGCTGCCCCGGCGGCTGTTCCGCAACCCGGTGTTCCGGGTCAGCTCGGCCGTCGGTTTCGCGGCCGGCTTCGCGCTGTTCGGCGCGATCGCGTTCCTGCCGCTGTACCTGCAGGTCGTGCGCGGGGTGAGCCCGACCATCTCGGGGGTCTACCTGCTGCCCATGGTGGTCGGCCTGCTGCTCACCTCGGTGACCAGCGGTCAGCTGATCTCCCGGCTGGGCCGGTACCGGATCTACCCGATCATCGGCACCGCGGTGGTGACCATCGCGCTGGTCCTGCTCTCCACGCTCACCGAGAACACCTCGACGCTGAAGCTTGCGGCCTGCCTGTTCGTCTTCGGCTGCGGTCTCGGGCTGATCCTCCAGGTGCTGGTCATCGCCGTGCAAAACTCCGCGGACTACGCAGATCTGGGCGCGGCGACCTCCGGCGCCACCTTCTTCCGGTCGATCGGCGGCTCGTTCGGGGTGGCCATCTTCGGCTCGGTCTTCGCCAGCCGGCTGGCCGGCGGCCTGATAGCCGCGCTGCACGGCGCGACTGTGCCGCCCGGGTTCGCGGCCGGATCGGGCGCCAGCAGAGCCCAGATCGACAAGCTGCCCCCGGCGCTCCGGACTGGGGTGCTGCACGCCTACACCCTCGCCATCGACCGCGTCTTCATAGTGGCGGTGCCGGTGGCCGCGATCGCCTTCCTGCTGTCCTGGTTCCTTCGCGAGGTGCCGCTGCGGGCCACCGCCGGCGCATCGGACCTCGGCGAGGGCATCGGCGTCGGCTCGGCCGAGCGGACCTCGGTCGGAGAGGTCGAGCGCGCGCTGCTCCGGCTGGCCGACGCCGACCTGCGCCGCCGGGGCTATGAACGGCTCGCCGACCTCTGCGGTCTCGAGCTCCCCGCCGGGAGCTGCTGGGTGCTTACCCGGCTGGCCAAATCCGGGCCGCTGGCCGGGACCGAGCTGGCCCGCGAGGCCAAGGTCAGTCCCGACTACGGCAAGCCCTACGTCGACAGGCTGGTGGCCGAGGGCCTGGTCCAGCGCAACGACGGCCTGATAGCGCTCACCAAGCCGGGCAGCGTGGCCGCGGACCGGCTGTTCGAGGCGAGAAGACAAGGGCTAGAACGGCTAGTGGCCTGCTGGTCCCCTGAGGAGCATGTTGATCTGGCCGAGATGCTGGACAAGGTGTCGCACGAGCTGCTTGGCGAGCCCGCCGACCGCCATCTCATCGCCAGCTGACCGATGGACGCTGCCGTGGCGGCCTGATGATCAGCGGATCCGCGGCCGGCTGGCGTCAGCGGGGTGTAAGGACCGTCAGGACGCCGGGAAGGGCACGGATCCGCAGCGGCGTCCCGGCGCGCAGCGGCGCCGCGCAGGGCAGCGTCTCGCCGTCGGCGGCGGCGGCCATGTCCCTGTCGATGCTCAGGACTATCTCCGTGCCGCGTTCCACGCTGATCTGCGGCAGCGTGAGGTGCGTGCCGCTCCGGATCCTGGTCAGCGCCCGGACGAAGGCGAGCTTGGGGCCGTCTCGCATGATCACGATGTCGAGCACCCCGTCATCGATCACGGCCGGCGGTGCGACCCGCATGCCCGCGCCGAAGTAGGCCACGTTAGCCACCACGATGGCGTACCCGGGATACTCAAGCACGGCGGCGCCGGCCGCACCGGAACGGATCTCGGCGCGGAAGGTGGCCGGTGTCCACGTGGCCAGCGCACGCAGCGCTGCCACCGGGTAGTGCAGCGGCCCGGGCAGCCATCGCGCCCGGTTGGCGATCTCGCCCGCGATCGAGGGGACGCCCGCGTAGACGCTGCCGACGACCGCGGTCTCCGGGCGGCCAGGCACGCTGACGCCGATCAGGTCCACCTTGCGCAACTGCCCGTCGAGCAGTGCCAGCGCGGCCGACGCGGGATCGGCGGGTATTCCGAGCACCCGGGCGATGTCGTTGCCGCGGCCGGCCGGGATGATCCCGTAACGCCCGTCAGCGCTGGCCACGACGCCTGCCAGCGCGCCGGCCGTGCCGTCGCCGCCGACGGCGACCACCACGTCGCCAAGCTGCGCGGCCCGGCGGGCGATTTCCCGCGCGTTGTCCAGGCTCGACGATTCGCTGACGTGATATGTCACGCCCGCAGTGTCGAGCGTGGCCAGGACGGCCGCCAGGACTCGCTGCGAGCGGCCATGTCCCGCGGCGGGATTGACCACGATGGAGAACGGACCGCTCATTGATCACTCCTTTAGGAGGGCTAGATTACGCGCGGCGCAAGCGCCTGGCCCGGCGTACGATCGTGACCCATGGCGAGTGACGGCGAGGCAGGCGGCGAGCAGCCGCGCTACCTCCAGGTGCAGACCACTACCGACTCACGGGCCGAGGCCATGGAACTGGGCCATCTCGCCGTCGCGGCCAGGCTCGCGGCCTGCGCGCACGTGACCGGGCCGGTGGCGAGCACCTACTGGTGGGAGAACGGCCTGGAGCGCGCCGAGGAATGGCTGCTGCTGCTCAAGCTTCCGGTCCGCCGCTACGAGGCGCTCGCGGACTTCATCACCCAGCGGCATAGCTATGACGAACCCGAAATAGTCGCGACGCCGATCGTCGCGGGCTCGGCGGCCTATCTGGCCTGGATAGAAGAGGAAACCCGGCAGGAGTAGCCGGCCGCTGGCCAACCCGCAGGCAGGCGCGGCCAGGCAGCGGATGGCCGCGAGCCGCTAGTCGGCTGGTGGCACGTTCAACGACCCGAGGACCCGCTCGCCGTGCTCGGTGCCGAGCGTCGACAGGGTTCCGGTATCCAGCCGGAACAGCCGTCCCCCAACTGGCTCAAGCCGCAGCCAGCGGGCCGTGAGCACGCGCAGGAGGTGCCCGTGCGCCACCAGCGCTACATCGCCGTCCGCGAGCAGCGGGGTAACCCGGGCGAGCACGGCATCGGCTCGCCCGCCCACCTGGTCCAGCGTCTCGCCGGGATGCTCCGCGTCACCGGGGATGACGCCGTCGCGCCACAGGTACCAGCCGGGGCGGTCAGCCTTGATCTGCGCGGTCGTCAGCCCCTCATAGCCGCCGTAATCCCACTCCTGGAGGTCCGGATCATGCTGGGCGCCCGGAAGCCCGGCCAGCTCGGCAGTGCACGTCGCCCGGCTAGCAGGGCTCGCGAACGCGGCGCATATCGGCCGGACGGCCAGCGCGGGCGCGAGCGCTGCCGCGCTGGTGATGCCCTTTTCGGTCAGCTGAACGTCGGTGCGGCCGGTGTGCTTGCCGGCCGCACTCCACTCGGTCTCGCCGTGCCTGACCAGGATCAGCTCTCCCATGGGCCCCTATCATCGCGGGCCAGGAACGGCCGCCACCTGGCGGCTCTCGCCTAACTGGTGGTTCAAGTTTTGCCGCGGATAACTGACGCGGACGTCAGTTATCCGGGTAGCCTTCAATCCTCAGGCCGTTTCGCGCCCGGTCGGCGGTTAGCAGCCTGTCACGTTCCCCGCGAGATAGGCCCTCATGCGCGCGTCCGCTCGTACCGCACCACCCGTTTCTTACCTGAAACCCTGGGTCGAAGGTGAGATCGACAGCGAGGCTGGACGTAGCGGCCCGGCCCGGCGACGCGGTGGCCGTTGCCGGCGGCCCCTCGTCGAGCGCATCGCCGGATGGAGTGCCAGGCACCGCGCGGCGGCCATCCTCGGCTGGCTCGGATTCCTGTTGGCGGCCTTCATCTCGGGGCAATTCGTAACCGGCGCCAGCGTGCAGCAATACGATCCAGGCCAGGCGGGGAAGGCAGAGCAGATTCTGCACCGGCTGAACGTGACGACCGCGCCGGTCGAGAGCGTGCTCATCGCGGCAGCGGGCCGGACTGTCGCCGATGACCCGCAGATACGCCAGGCTGCCGGTCAGGTGGTAGCGGCCCTGGGGCGCCTGCCGCGCGCCGCGATGGATCTCCGGTCCCCGCTCGGGCGGGCCGGCCGGTCGCTGATATCGGCGAATGGCGCCGCAGCCCTGGTGACCTTCGAGGTCGCGGGCCCGCATGCCGCCGCGGATGCCACGGTGGTCGCCGACCTCGCCGCGGTGGCCGGGGTCCAGTCGCGATTCCCGCACCTGGCGGTGCAGGAGGCGGGCGGAGCCAGCACTGACCGGGCCGGGAACGCCATGCTCGCCCAGGATTTCCGGCGCGCGGAAGTTACCTCGGTGCCGATCACCCTGATCTTGCTGCTGGTCGTCTTCGGTGCGCTGATCGCGGCGGCAATCCCCGTGCTACTGGCCGGAAGCGCGGTCGCGGCCACGGTCTGGCTGCTGGCAGTTCCAGGCCACTGGCTGCCGGTCGACGCGGGCACATCCGAGATCGTGCTCGTCATCGGGATGGCCGTCGGAGTCGACTACTCACTCTTCTACCTGCGCAGGGAACGCGAGGAACGGGCGGCCGGCCGGACGCCGCTGGAGGCGATCAGGATCGCCGCTGCGACGTCGGGCCGCGCCGTGGTCGTGTCCGGCCTGACGGTCATGATCTCGCTGGCCGGCCTGTTCCTCACCGGTATTGATATTTTCACCGGGATCTCCTTTGGCACCATCATGGTCATCGGCGTAGCGGTGCTCGGCTCGCTGACCGTGCTGCCTGCCGTGCTCGCCTGGCTTGGCCCGTGGGCGGATCGTGGCCGGATTCCGCTGGTCGGCCGTAACCGCCGGGCCGCCAGACCCTCCCGGTTCTGGACCGGACTGGTGATCCGGGTAGTCAGGAGACCGTTGCTCTGGGGCGGGATCGCCGCCGTGGCGATGCTCGCGCTTGCCGTGCCCGCGTTCGGGATGCGTCTCGGCAACCCGTGGGTTGATCTGCCATCGAGCCTGCCTACCGTGCATGCCCTTGACGAGATCCAGCACGACTTTCCCAGCCGCCCGGCGCCCGCCGAGGTGGTAGTAACTGGCGCAGATCTGACCGGGCCCGCCATGCGGCGGTCGGTCGCCGCGCTCCAGGCCAGGGCGTCGGGCAAGGGCGCGATCCAGGGGCCCATCACGGCAGCCACGGCGGCCGGCGGGCGGGCGCTGATAGTCCAGGTGCCGCTGGCCGGCAACGGCACCGGCCCGGTATCCAACGCCGCGCTGCTCGACCTGCGCAATCGGGTCCTGCCCGCCACCATCGGGCGGGTCAGCGGGACAAGCTATGCGGTGACCGGGGACACCGCCTCGAGCTTCGACTTCAAGGCGATGCTGCACAAGCGAACGCCGATCGTCCTGCTGGCGGTCACGCTGCTCGCTGTCTGCATACTGCTGATCGCTTTCGGCAGCGTCGTCATCCCGCTGATCTCGATTGCGCTCAATTTCCTTTCGGTGGGTGCCGCCTGCGGTATCATCACCTTCATCTTCCAGGATGGCCATCTGCAGGGGCTGCTCGGTTTCGCCGCCTACGGCGGGATCATCCCGTGGATACCGTTGTTCATGTTCGTGCTGCTGTTCGGGCTGAGCATGGACTATCACGTCTTCGTGCTGAGCCGGATCCACGAGCTCCGAAAAGGCGGGGCGAGCAACCCCGAAGCTGTCATCGGCGGGATCGCCCGCACAGCCGGCGTGGTGACCAGCGCGGCAGTGGTCATGGCGGCGGTATTCTCAGTCTTCGGGACGCTCTCCATGATCGATCTCAAGATGCTCGGCGTTGGCCTGGCTTCGGCGATCCTGATCGATGCGACAGTGGTACGCGGCATCCTGCTGCCAGCCTGCATGATCGCGCTGGGGGACCACAGCTGGTACCTGCCACGCTGGCTGGGCTGGCTGCCCAGCGCCCAGGTGCCAGCCGGTCATCAGGTGCCAGCCGGTCATGCGGCCCCGCGCGAGGTAGCGGCGGGGCGCAAGGCGGACCGGGTCGCGGTGGCGGTGCCGGTGCCGGTGGCGCAGCCGGTTGCCGTGGCGGGGGAGGCGCCGGACCGGGTCGCGGTGGCGGTGCCGGCGGCGCAGCCGGTTGCCGGCCTTCCCTGGGTGAGCGCCTCAGGTGAAGCCGCGGTGCGGCAAGTGCTGCGGTCGGCGACGCCGGTCCCTCCCGGGGCTGTCGCTCCGCTGTCCTGACGGGGTTACGGCAGCGTCAGGATCTCAAAGCCGTCCGAGGTGACGACAAGGGTGTGCTCAAACTGGGCGGTGCGCTTGTGGTCCCTAGTGACGGCAGTCCAGCCATCGGGCCAGATGTCGTAGGTAATGGTGCCCAGCGTCAGCATCGGCTCAACGGTGAAGGTCATCCCGGGCTCCATGATCACTGTCACGTCCGGGTCATCGAAATGGGGCACAATCAGTCCAGAGTGAAACGTCGTGCCGATGCCGTGTCCGGTGAAATCGCGGACCACTCCGTAGTTGAACCGGCGCGCGTACGACTCGATGACGCGGCCGATCGCATTCAGCGGGCGGCCTGGCGCCACCGTACGGATGCCGCGCATCATCGCCTCCCTGGTTCGCTCGACCAGGAGCCTGGACTCCTCGTCAACAGCTCCAGCCAGGAAGGTCGCGTTCGTGTCGCCATGGACCCCGCCGATAAAGGCGGTGATGTCCACGTTGACAATGTCGCCGTCGGCGATCACCGTGTCGTCCGGGATCCCGTGGCAGATCACCTCGTTGAGCGAGGTGCAGAGGGACTTGGGATAGCCGCGGTAGCCGAGGGTGCTTGGATAGGCGCCGTGGTCACAGAGGAACTCGTGCCCCACCCGGTCAAGCTCGTCCGTGGTGACCCCGGGCGCGACGTGCCTGCCCACCTCCGCCAGCGCCTGGGCGGCGACGCGCCCCGCGATCCGCATTCGTTCGATTGTCGCGGCATCCTTGACGTCGGGTTCGCCTATTTTCGGATACTTCTTGCCGACATACTCGGGGGCCGCGATCGTTGCAGGAACCTGCCGCATCGGGGACACCCGGCCGGGCTGGAGCGTGGTCGCCATGATCTGGGAGTCTAGTTGCCATGGAAGGTGAGCATCGCTGGTGGTTCTGCCTGAAGCACAACACTGTCGAGCCGGATGCCGGGTGCCGGGCCAAGGAACGGCTCGGCCCGTATCCAACCCGGGAGGAGGCGGCCGCCGCTCTTGAGACGGCCAAGCGGCGGAACGAGGAATGGGACGCCGCGGACGGCGATTAGCCGGGCCATCAGTGATCGTGACGGCTTCGCCGCGCTATGTGTGGAAAAGTGGTCGCGATCACCCGGCTGGGCGTGCTTGCGCGGCGGCCGTTGCGGGGGCGCGGCGGTGCTGCGGCCCGAGCCTGCCCGGGTATCGTAAGGCGGAGCGGTCCTTCGGGGCCGAAAGGGGCGTGCGGGTGACTGAGCATCATCCCGACAGCGGGCTGCCGGCGGCAGCCGAGTCCCGCTTGGCCGAGATCCGCCGCAGCGGCACCTGGGGATCGGCGCTGTCGGCCGACGAGTTCACCGCGATCCGCAGTGTCGGCTTCGAGCCGGTCGGCCAGGTGCTCGGCGCCGCCGTCTACAACATCGGCTATACCGGGGGGTTCAGCTGCCCGGGTGCCTGGGCCGGGTACGGAGGTTACGCCGGGCCGTACCGGAGCGTGACCTCGGTGTCGGGAGCGGGCGGGATGGGCTCGTTCGCTCCCATGGTCCAGACGCTCTACGAGGCCCGCCGCAGGGCGATCGGGCGGATGTCGGCGGAATGCGCAGAACTCGGCGGCCACGGCATCGTCGGCGTCTCCCTTACGATCGGCGCGTTCCCTGCGGGCGGCCTCGAATTCAAGGCCATAGGCACCGCGGTGCGGGCACCTGGCGGGGTCCGGCTCAAGCAGCCGTTCACCTCCGACCTCTCCGGCCAGGACTTCGCCAAGCTGATCATGGCGGGCTGGGCCCCGGCCGGGCTGGTGCTAGGGATCTCGGTCGGGGCCCGTCACGATGACTGGCTGACAGTGACCCAGACAAGCTGGGGCTCGGGGAGCGCCGAAGTCAGCGGCTACACCGATCTCGTCCACCAGGCCAGGCACGACGCCCGGATCCAGCTAGAGAAGGACGTGACCAGGCTCGGCGCTGACGGGGTCGTCGTTACCAGCATCGACACGAGGATCCGCGAGCGGGAGTGCACCATGCAGGAGCACCGGAAAGATCACATCGTGGAGGTCACCATCATCGGCACGGCCACTGCGCAGTTCGCCCGATCGGCGCGGCCGGCGCATGGTTCGAGCCTGGCGATCCTCTCGCTGGACCCGCAGCGCCGCCAGGCGGCGCGGGTGCGGCTTGGCCCCTGATCGCCGCCGGACCCGGGATGTCCACGGACCAGGCGGCGGACGGCGGCCACGGACTAACGGCCATCGGATTAACGGCAGCCAAGGAGCGCAATGACTGACCAGCAGAGCACCGATCTCGGGTTGCAGGGAGTACCGCAGGACGCGATGCGGCGTCTCGCGGAGCTGCGTCCCGGACGTCCCGGCGCGATCTTCACGTCGGATCTGTCGGTCAATGAGTTCCTCCTGGTACGGGAGGTCGGCTTCCGCCCGCTCGGCCTGGTACTTGGCAGCTCGATCTACCATGTCGGGCTGCAGGTCGGGCGCTGGGGCAAGAACCAGGAACTCGATGTCCTTTCGCAGGCCATGTACCACGCCCGGGAGCTCGCGATGAGCCGGATGGAGGCCGAGGCGCATGAGCTGGGCGCGGACGGCATCGTCGGCGTCCGGCTCGATGTGGAGATGAAGGAGTTCGGCAACGACATCGCCGAGTTCATCGCCATCGGTACTGCCGTCCACGCCGAGGAGAACGCGGGCGGCGGCGGGGTGAAGGACTGGCGCAACAACAAGAAGCTGCCGTTCACGTCGGATTTGTCCGGCCAGGACTTCTGGACTTTGATCCGCGCAGGCTACGCGCCGCTCGGCATGGTGATGGGGTCATGCGTCTACCACATCGCCCACCAGCGGCTCGGCGGGAAGCTCGGGAATATCGGCCGTAACGTCGAGCTCGAGCAGTTCACCCAGGCTCTGTATGACGCGCGCGAGCTTGCCATGACCCGGATGCAGGCCGAAGCCGAGGAACTGCACGCCGAGGGCATCGTCGGGGTGCAGCTCCGCCAGCACAGCCATACCTGGGGCTCGCACACCACCGAGTTCTTCGCGATCGGCACGGCCGTCCGGCCGCTTCGCGAGGACCATGTCATCGAGCGTCCCACCATGGTGCTGAGCCTCGACTCCTGAGCACGGGCCGCTCACCCGGGCACTGATCGCTGGCTACGGGGGCGGCGTGCCGCTTACCGCGTCGAGGAGCCGGGCGAGCCGTCCCCTGAAGCTGCCCGCGGGGCGCTCCGACTGCGCCGACTCGCCCGCCGCCAGACTGACGAGGTGCTGCGCGGCGTCAAAGGAGAATGGCGCGAGCTCAGGCGAGATCGCGAGCGACTCGTGCGCCATCTCGTCGAGTGCCGGGTCATCCTGGTCGAGGGCCAGGATGGTGGCACCGAGCCGCCGGGCGTCGTGCACCCGCTCGAGCAGCGGCACTGGTGCCGCATCCGGACTGACCACAAGGAGCGTCTCACCGCGCCTCGCGGCTTCCACGCGGGCCAGCCCGACGCTGAGGTGCGGCGGCGCCCCCGGCGGCGGCTCCCATCTGACCAGGGTCGGCGCGAGCCCGGGAAGGTCGGCCAGGCGGCTCTCCTGCTCGAGGTGCGCGGTCAGGTGCCACGGCTCGTCGTCCGGGGTGCCCACGACAAGCAGGCCACCAGGCGTTCGTGCCGACCCCCGTAGCGCTCGCGCAAAGGACCGGGTTCGTTCCAGCCATCTGTTCGGGCCGAGTAGCTCGCGCAAGACAGCCACCTGGTCGGCGTCCACCCTTCCATGGTGCCCGACTGCCCAGCGCAGCGCAGCTAGACGGTGACGGCCCGGCTACGCCATGCTGCCGCGAAGCGCCGGGGGGCCCGAGGATCATGGTGTCGGCTTGCGATCTGGCAGGATCGTCGGCATGGCCGCCATCCAGGAAACGCCTAATCCCGAAGTTGCCGCCGCCCGGGATGCGGCTGAGGCCGCGGCAGCGATGGTTCCGGGCGCAGCTGAGCACCCGGCAGTGGCCGCTGATAGCGATGAGCCCGCCGTCGCGGCGGCGGGCTTGATCGTGGGCGTTCTCGGCGGCACCGGCGACCAGGGCCGGGGCCTGGCCCGCAGGCTGGGCCTGGCCGGGAACAGAGTGATCATCGGATCGCGTAATCCGGCGCGCGCCATCGCCGCCGCAGCCAGCGTCGGCTCGCCGCCGCACATCACCGGGGCATCGAACGAGGACGCCGCCCGCGCCGCTGACGTGGTGATCGCCGCGATTCCCTGGGAGGGTCACCGAGATTTGCTCGCGCAACTTGCGGAGGTCCTGGCGGGCAAGATCGTCATCGACTGCGTGAACCCGCTGGCCTTCGACTCCCGGGGCGCGTACTCGATCCGCGTCGAAGAGGGCAGCGCCGCACAGCAGGCAGCCCAGGTGCTGCCGGGCTGCACGGTCGTCGGCGCGTTTCATCACGTGTCCGCGACGCTGCTGCTTGACCCCGGCGTCGCCGAGGTGGACCTGGACATCATGGTCCTCGGTGATGACCGGCACGCGACCGATCTGGTCCAGGCGCTGGCCGAGCGCATCCCCGGGGCCCGGGGGGTCTACGCGGGCCGGTTGCGCAACTGTGCGCAGATCGAGGCGCTGACCGCCAACCTGGTGTCAATCAACCGTCGCTACAAAGCGCACGCCGGCCTGCGCATCACCGACATCTAGGCGGCTTACCTCAGTCTGTCGGTGCTTACCTGAGTCTGCCTGTCCTGCTAGCAGGCCCGCCGTGTCCGGACTGCGCGCCGGTCCGAACTGCTTGTACCGGATTTGTCGATGCAGCTAGGGCTGAATGCCCGATATGTTCCCACCAAATCCGGTACAGGCGTCCCGCGCATCACTTATGCCCGAGCATTACGTATACCCGCGCATAAGTTGTAGGAGAACTCCTCGCTGGGGAAGCTGCCCGACACTACGTCCGCCGCGAACGACTGCGCTGCTGTGCGCAGCACTCCGCCGACGTCCGCATACCGCTTGACGAACTTCGCGGTCCGCGGCGACAGGCCGGCCATGTCCTGCCAAACCAGGACCTGGGCGTCACAGGCCGCCCCGGCGCCGATCCCGATCGTCGGGATCGAGAGGGAGGCGGTGACCCGGGCGGCAAGCTCCGCGGGCACGGCTTCGAGCACAACCGAGAACGCGCCTGCCGCCTGCAGCGCCTTTGCGTCGTGCAGCAGCCGGTCGCCGTCCTCGCCGCGGCCCTGAACCCGGTAGCCGCCGAACGCGTTGACCGACTGCGGGGTCAGCCCGAGATGAGCCATCACCGGGATCCCGGCCGCCACGAGGTCCTCCACCTGCCTGATGACTCGGTAGCCGCCCTCAAGCTTGACCGCGTGCGCGCCGGCTTCTTTCAGGAACCTGGTGGCGGTGGCCAGCGCCGCCTCTGGCGAGGCCTGGTAAGAGCCAAACGGCAGATCGGCGACGACCATGGCACGACTGCTGCCGCGGACCACCGCCGCGGTGAGCTGGATCAGGTCGTCGACGGTTACCGGGATCGTCGTGTCGTGGCCGTAGACGACCATCGCGGCGGAGTCGCCCACGAGCAGTACGGGGATCCCGGCATCGTCGAAGATCCTCGCCGTCAGCGCGTCATAGGCGGTGAGCATCGGCCATTTCTCGCCGCGCGCTTTGGCAGCGGCGATGTCGCGGACAGTAACGCGATGCCCGCCGCGGCCGCCGTAGAGCGGCTCTGCCGCTTTAGTCCGGGCGCTGGCCGGGACCTGTTCCGCCGCCGGTTCCGCTGCCGTGGTCCGCGCAGTTGTCGCGGCCTGGGCATGATGATCATGGTGTGACGTCATAGCCAGCCTCCATGTCTCGAGGCGCCCGTGCGGCGTCCCCGGACATTTCGATAATGACATGCCTAACCCGGCGCGGATACTGACCTTGGTCCCGAAGGTGGCGGCCGATTTCCACAATATGATACGATTACGTATCGTATCGTTAATGACCTTTCTTCGATGCCTGCTGTGCGGCGGGCCTCAGCGCTATAGCGCCGCCGCGAGGTGATGGCTTCCCGGCACGCGCGAAGGACACCATGGATCCGCAGACCACTTACCGGCGCAGATGGCTCATCCTCGGCGTCCTGATCATCAGCCTGGTGGCGATAGTCCTCGACAACACAGTGCTGAACATCGCCCTCAAGACGATCTCCGAGCCCAAGCCAAGGGGCGGCCTTGGCGCGAGCCAGAGCCAGCTTGAGTGGGCGATCAACTCCTACACGCTCGTGTTCGCCGGGCTCCTGTTCACCTTCGGCGTCATCGGTGACCGGATCGGCCGCAAGCGCATGCTGATGATCGGTATGGCGATGTTCGGCATCGCCTCGCTGGCTTCCTCCTACGCGCATTCTCCCGATCAGCTCATCTTGGCGCGGGCCGCGATGGGCTTCGGCGGCGCCGCTGTCATGCCGCAGACGCTGTCCATCATCACCAACGTGTTCGATCCGAGGGAACGCGCGCGCGCCATCGGCATCTGGGCGGCCGCCGTCGGGGTGGCGATCGCCATCGGCCCGATCGCCGGCGGATTGCTGCTCACGCACTTCTGGTGGGGATCGGTCTTCCTGATCAACGTGCCGCTGACCGCTTTCGGCGTGGCCGCGATCATGCTGATCGTCCCGGAGTCCAAGAGCCCGAATCCGGGAAAGATCGACTATCTCGGCGTGCTGCTGTCGATCGCCGGCCTCGTCCTGGTCGTCTACGGGATCATCCAGGGCGGCGACAGCGGCTCGTGGATCCGCGGTGACGTGCTGGTGCCGGTCGCTGGCGGGCTGGCCGTACTGGTGGGTTTCGGCTGGTACGAGAGCCGGATCGAGAACCCGTCGCTCGATGTGCGGCTGTTCCGTGATCCGCGGCTGTCGTCCGCTGCCGCCGCGATCGCGCTGGTGTTCTTCGCGATGGCGGGGGTGTACTTCTTCATCAGCTTCTACATGCAGGACGTGCGCGCTTACAGTCCGCTGCACGCCGGCCTGCTGACCATCCCGCTCGCTGCCGGCCAGCTGATCGCCTCCACGCGGAGCGCCGGACTGGTCAAGCGGTTCGGCCCGAAGGTCGTCTGCACGACCGGGGTGCTGATAGTCGCGTCCGCGCTCGTCGGCTACCACTTCCTTGGCACGACCACCCCGATCTGGATACTCGAGGTGATCTTCTTCGCCCAGGGCGCCGGGATGGGCAGCGTCATGCCGCCCGCGACCGAAGCCGTGATGTCGGTGGTACCAAGGGACCGCAGCGGAGCGGGATCGGCCATCACCAATACCTCCAGGCAGGTTGCTGTGGCACTCGGCGTCGCCGTGCTCGGCTCGGTTCTGGCCCAGGCGTATCGCGGCCAGCTCGCACCGCAGCTCACCACGCTGACGCCTGCCGCCCGCACCGCCGCCACCGCATCGATCGCGCAGACTCAGGCGATCGCGCAGCAGCTCGGCCCGGCGGGGCACGGCCTGCTGATCGCGGCGAACGCCGCATTCGTGCACGCCATGCACGTGACGTCGCTGATCTCGGTGATCATCGCGGTCCTCGGGGCCGCCGCGATCGCGGCCTGGATGCCAGGCCGGCCGTCAGCGCGCGGAGCCGAAACTGCTCAGGTGCCCTTGGGCGCGGTCGACAGCCCCGGCACCGCCCAGGGCGCGCCAGTGCCTGTTCCAGTGCCTGTTCCAGTCCCGGTCAGTAGCATCGATGGCGGGCTCGATGACGCGGCGAAGTAGTGTCGCTGCTGGCGGCCGGCAGTTGGCCGCGGCCGGGTGCGAGCAGGCCGACCTGGAGCAGGCCGACCGGGAGCAGGCCGCCGAGCTGGAGCAGGCCGCCGACCGGGAGCAGGCCGACCGGGAGCAGGCCGCCGAGCTAGAGCACGCCGCTGGGCCCCAGCAGGCTGGCGGGGGCGAGCAAGCTGCCAGGGGCGAGCTGGCTGCCAGGGGCGAGCGGGCTG
>Ga0187879_10000904_pt1 | contig 20191 bp, 11 predicted proteins | sample June2016WEW_19_1_FD_132423 | JGI IMG/M metagenome (GOLD analysis project Ga0187879, IMG submission 132423) | Peatland microbial communities from SPRUCE experiment site at the Marcell Experimental Forest, Minnesota, USA - June2016WEW_19_10 | ecosystem: Environmental > Terrestrial > Soil >... | reverse complement strand
CGCCCGGCTCGCGCCTGGCACGCCAGTCCTTCAGTTCGGCTACCAGCTGGGAGGGGAGGGGTTGCCGTCGTGGCTTTGAGCCCTTGCCCTTGCGGACCAGCAGCGAGGGGCGAGGATCATCGAGCGTCACGTCGCGCCAGTCCACGGCCATCAGCTCCGCGCGACGCAGGGCCGTCACGACCAGCGCGATCAGCACGAGACGGTCACGGGCAGCCAGGCCCGGCCTGTTGCGCTGCGGGCGCCCGGCGCCCGCCAGCAGCGCCGTGAACTCCTCGTGGGTCAGCCAGTCGCTGACCTGGTGTGGCTTCGGCGGCGCCTGGAGTTCCAGGAACGGGTCGGGCGTGCCGTTACGCCGGCTGAACCACTGCATGAACCGCCGCAGCAACACGAAGCGCCGGTGGTAGGTCGCAGGGGCGGGGGAGCTCCGCCGGCGGTAGTCGTCGAGGTAGTCGACGATCGCGCCCTCCTCGAACAGCTCCGCCGTGCGCTGGGTAGCCTCGGCCCACGCGAGAAGGCTCCCGACGGCGATGCGGTACGCGTCGATGGTGCTCTGGCTGCGTCCTGCGCTTTCCAGCCGCCGGAGCCAGGCGCGCAAGTCGCGCGATACGAGCCGTCGCGTGCCCGAAGGGGCCGAGCGCACGCCGAGTTCCGCGAGAGAGCCCGCGAGCACCTCAAGCGCTGGGCGTGGATCGAGCCCATCACGCGCCTGCTGCAGCGATGCCTCCACGGCACCCAGCGCAAGCCGGTCAGCGGGAGTCAACCCCACCGTGGACCTCCCAACGCGCGTACGCCAACCCTTGAACCGTCCGTCGCACGCGGGCACCATAGCCGCGGCGCACGGACCGCGAGTTCCCTGCTGGACAAACGGTCATCCACTGCACCCATGACCATATGTCGGGCCACAGGCCGTGTTGCCCCACATCGGATTTTCGACCCCGTGCGATTGGCCCCACCCCCGCCCCGCGAGCGCCCAGGGGTCGCCGCGAAGGGCGGCCGGGTTCCTCCTCGCCCGAAGCATCCGCGGCCCGGGTGGGAGGCGGCGCTGACGCGGCGCTGCGGCCGGTCGATCGCTGAGCGCCCCGCCGCGAAGAGTTCGGCCGGCGCGCTTGCGGCATGCCGCGCTCTCGCGGCGGCCCCTGCGCCTCAGTAGAGCCCGCTCGTCGTCCCAGGAGAGCCGTGCCCTGTGCGCTGACTTGAGGGTTGGGTGGCTGAGAGGAAGGGCGGAAGGGGGATTCGAACCCCGGCGGTCCCCAGGCCGAACAGGGATCGGCAGCTGCAACGCCGCGGTTCAGAACCACTCCATACTCATATCGTTCGTGGGGTGGTCGACGAACTTTGGGACAGAAGCCGCCGCGGTTCGCATGCTGGCCGTGGATTCCACTACCAGGACGCGGTTGCCACTGGGCTGGCGGTGCGCGCGTGGTGTGGCGAACTCCAGCTCCGACGGCTTGTCCCCGAGGGTCTCGAGGATGTCTCGCTAGAGCTTGAGGGCGGCTGGCTGCATGTGCAGGCGAAGTCGCGCCGTGAGCATCGTGGCCAGTTTGCGCTCGCCGAGTTGCGGCCGGCCTGGCGGCACCTCGCCGAAAGGCTTGTTCTCGATAGGACGGCGCACGCCGCGCTTGTGCTCGAGCGCCCGCTGCCTGGCGTCGAGGCGGGGCTGGATCACACGCTTGCTCTCGCCAGCTCGTCCGAGCTAAAGAAGGCGGTTGAGGATGCGGTCGCGGACCTGGAAGTCGAGGACTTCTTGAGCCGGACCCATGTCCTTGTGATGTCCTCTCCGGAGGATGCGGCTGTCCAGCTGCTCGCGGAGCGCCTCGGGATTCCGTCAGCGAGCTGTGTCGCACACCAGGCGGTTCTTTGCGGCAAACTGGCGCGCCTCGCCGACGAGAATGGCGAGCGAACTGCTGACAACGCCGCGGAGGCCACCGTTGGCGAAATCGCACGCTGGCTTGAAGACGTAAACGAGGCAATTGATCCCTCGGCTCTCGACGAGGCAGTACGCGGAGGCGTGGCTGAGCTCGTGGACTTCGCGACGGCAATCGATGATGACCGCTTCTTCAGCGGCGTCGACGTCGTCGCCGGGCACGTCGTCGCCGGGCTGCCAGTCGAACGACCCGAGGTCGATCAGCTGCTCGCCGGACTCAAGGACCGCCGCCACGCGCTCGCCATCGGCCCATCGGGTGCCGGCAAGTCAGCGCTCATCTGGCTGACGGCGCACGCAAGTCGGCACCATATCCGCTGGTATCGCGTTCGTCGGCTGCGCGATGACGATGTTCCTTCTCTAGTCCGCTTGGTGAAGGGGCTCGTGCCAACTGGCGCACAGATTGGCTTTGTAGTGGACGATCTTGGGCGAGACGATCGCGCGGGTTGCGACCATCTCGTCGAAGAGTTGCGTAATCACCCGACGGCATATGTTCTCGGGGCCTGTCGCGACGAGGATCTGTTTGTCATCCGTACGGCCTATGACGCCGCCCAGGTGCGGCCGACTCTCGCACCGGAGCTCGCCGAGCGGATTTGGCGTGAACTGCGCGAGTCCGGGGGAACCTCCTGGCCGGAGTGGCGTGAGGCATACGAGGACAGCGCGGGCTTGCTGCTTGAGTACGGCCATCTGTTGACTGAGGGCACGCGCCTTGAGGCGACGATCGCAGCGCAGGTGAACCGCAGGGTGCGCGAGCGGCGTGCGCTTGAGCTAGATGTGCTCGGCCTGGTTTCGACCGCCGATTCTTTCGGCGCCGATATTGATGCCACCCGACTAACCGAAGCGCTTGCGGCGGATGTGGCTGATATGAAAGGCGCGCTCTCACGCTTGATCGATGAGCACCTCATCAGCGAGCACGAAGGAGCGCTGGGTGGTCTGCACGAGCTGCGCTCGCGCTATCTGATGGAGACGATCCACAGCGTTCCACCCCCGGTCCTCGCGGACACCGTGACGCGGGTGATCGATCTTGTAGCGGGTCCAGCGCTACAGCCGTTTGTGATTCGGCTCCTGCTAGAGGAAGCGGTCGCCGACGACGTCGCTATCGAGGCGATCGCTGCGCGCCTTGAGCGCAAGCCCGATCCCCAGGTGCTCGCAGCAGCACTGCAGGCGCTTCGTTGGGTCGGCTTCCGGCGAATGACTGCAGATTGGCACGACGTCTTCACCGCCGAGAACGTCGGCGTGGCTCACGTGGCAACGGTCGCAACCTTCGCCATACGTGGTGGCGAGCACGACATCCTTCCAGAACCGATAAAGCGAGCCATCAGCCGCCTGCGCGCACCAGAAGCGATCGACCTTCGCAAAGAGCTGCTTACAAAAATCGCACTGCAAGTGTCGACCGCGCTCGCCAGCGCCGCCGATGTTCACTCTGCGGCGACGGTATTGGCAGCACTCGGTGAGGTAAATATGGAGCTTCCAATCGACACACCTGAGCTCGCGCGCATCGTTGATGTAGCGCCGATCAGCGATGTTCGCTTGCTACTTGAAGCGGCCTACGCCGTGACACCGGAGCTAGCGATCCAGGTCGCTAACGACATGGGCGGGCCATCGGTGTTGCTCCAACGACTGGAGCATGAGCAGCCGTGGGTGCGCAATGCCCGACTCGGGACGGATAACGAAGGCCACCCGACAGCCGAGGCCGAATACGCATACGTTGCTGACTCGTCACAATCAGACATTCACGACGAAGTCGTCGAGCTTGCCAGATACCTTGCAGCACTCGCGCCAGAAGCCACTCTCGTGGCATGTCGCGCAATCGACGCCGCCGGCAACACCGCTGGCTTTGGCGGCATCCCCCTAGCCGATAAGAGGATTCCCCGCGGCAACCTACCGAGCCAGGTCGAGGTAGCCTGGAATCGCGCACGTATCCGAGCAGGGATCGCCGCGGTCGCTGCCCCCACCGAGACCGCACATCACCTCGCGGTCCGTGAGCTCATCATCCGCTCGGCACGAGTCGTCCGTCAAGCAGTTGATGCCTGGGTTCGCGGCAAGCAACCGTCGCAGCAACTCAACCAGCAGATTGGCTCGCTAGCCGATGCCGCGAATGCACTGATACCCGCACCAATCGCGATAGAGACCGTCAGACCACTCGAAGAAGGTGATCTTCAGCCAGACAATCCTGCCAGCTTCATGGGCATCATGATTGCGAATAGTCTACTTCCGCGACTGTTTCAAGGGGAGAACGTCTCGCCTGTGATCCCAGGCATCGTAAAGCACGTTGACGAACTCCGCGACCCAGAATACTGGCGGCTCCTTGACGAGCCGCCCCTCTCGGAGCTGTCCGGACTTCGCGAGAATCTGCTTGACCTACGAGCCGTCCTCGCTGAGCACGTCCATGATGTTGCGCTGAGGGCAAGCGGCAGAAATCGACTCAACATCGCGGCCAATATCGCTCGCGATCGCACCGCCACGCGGATGCAGGCGATCGCCGACCAACTAGAGCACACGCTTGCCGGGAACGGATTGAGAGCCCGCGTCGTTCGCTGTGAAAGAGAGGCAGACTTGGATCGCTGGCCCAACGATGATTTCCTCGTTCTAGTCGAGGTATCAACGATCTACGACTGGCACAGAAATCTCGAAGCGCTCGCCAACATCTGCAAGCCACCACTCAAAGACCGGGCCGGCTTTCTGATGGCACCAATCCGAAATGGGCACATTGTTGCCTCGGGCGGCGTTCACGTAATTAATGACATCTTCCCCGGCGACGAGTCGATTCGCGACTGGCCCAACCTACCGCTACCGCTCCTTGACGAGCAGCTCGGTGACACAGCAAGACAGGGGCTAGCCGGTCTGAACGAAGCATCAGGGATCATTGCCTCGGTGCGCCGCGACGAAATGCACCCCGAGGAGGTCGCCGCTCTTGAAAGCGCGATCACCCGCGCTCGCAGCTCACTACATGAGATCGAGCAACTCGCGGACAGCCACGATAGCCAGCTCCTAACGGAAGTGCGAGACACGCTGCAGGCAATGAGTCAGCGAGTCGACGATGAGGCTACAGCGCTAATGAGGCACGAGCCCGCCGAACAGACCATTGCTGCCTCCGTGCTCGCACGCATGACCGGGCGCAGCGATGACGTATCCAATGCGCAGATCGGCATCGCGGTCGCCTGTATCGAGTGGGATGTAGAACCAGAGAACGCTTGGGCACGAATCGAGCAGGCCCTCTCGGAGACCTGAAGGCTATTTCGGTCTCGGTCGCTACGGCCATCGCTAAAGCGCGGAGGCGTGGTTCGACGCCCCTGCTGAACTCGGGGCGCTGAATCAGATTGACGGACAAGGCCAGCTAGAGCGGCGTGCCTTTGGGGCGCAAGCCCCCGGTTAGAGCCCTCCGTGGCACTTCTTGGCCTTCAGTCCGCTCCTGCAGGGGCATTCGCCGTTGCGTCCAGCCGCCTCGAGCGCACCATCGGTCACGGTCTGCAGTCGCGGCCATCCTGCTCGATAACGGTCTTCGAGGCCGAGAATGTGATTGCCCTTCCATAGCCCGGTGACCAGCAGCGATGCTCGGTAGTAGGACCAGTAGGCGTGTCGCAACCCGTTCGCGAGGTGCTGTCTGACCGGCCCGAGGTTGACCGTGACGGCGCCGGGCTTCTCAGTGATCCTGTCGTTGATGGCCATCGGTGACCCGTGGAGAAGGAGATTCGCAAGGAAGTGTTCTTCCTCGAAGCGCCCGACCGCTTCGTTCGTATAATCTTGCGGGATTCGGTCCTCCACGTCCTGGAGTCGGCTTCGTAGATCCAGCGTGGTCCAGTGGCTCTGTGCTTTGGGGCGAAATAGCCTCTCGAGTTCATTGCGGTCAGCCAAATCCTCCGGAAAGCGGGGCATCTCGGGATCGCCAGGCCGCCTCGTCCTGTTGTAGCGCTCGGCAGTCACGAGACGCAGCAGACGGTAGTTCTTGACCGCGAGTTCTTCCGCCTTTTGCGGATGCTTCGCGATCCAATACGCGTCTACCATGCCCTCGAACAGTGGCCTTGCGAGCATCGCGGCGTTGTCGCCGTCCTCTTCGCGAGCCAAGGCCAGTACCGCACCGAACGTGGTCTGGGATCTCGACCAAACGGCTACCAGCATTCGGTGGCCGCTTCCAGCCTGCTGCTGCGGTCCTCGGCCCCGCGTGACCACCCCGTCCACGTAGTCGCCGAGTTCGTAGCAAGCCTTGAGCCTCTCCTCGAGCGGAAAGGTCTTGGTGACCGGCATACGAAAGGGCTGTGGCATCCTCAACACGCTACGCCGTCGTCCGGCAAGCCCCGCGGAGCAGCTTCTCAGACGGCGCGGCGGCTCTCCGCCGCGATGCTGGCAGCTGGGGAGCGAGCCCAGATCGACGCTCGCTACGACTCAAGCGCTAACTACTCCGTGGACTTCCTCCGCTTTCGAGATCAAGGTGATGTCTAAAGCGGGGGAAGTCCACCACGCTTGAGTCCACGCGGGAGCAGGCGTCTCGCTTGGTGCCGCACGGCACCCCGCTGCCGACGACGCGAGCCCGAGACGACCTGGGCGGAGCACCGGTGGACAAGGGTGAGGCATGCACCACTGAGAACGCCACCACTCGAGACGCTCGTGCAACATCGCTCGCAGGTGGTCGGGTCGGCCGATCATAACCTCAAACTGGAGACCCTATGCTGCACCACATTCCAGTCCCCCCACTGAGGAGGCCCACAGCCGGTATCCGCGACGCCGTCGCGACAGCGCTAGCAGACGGCGTCAGCTCAGGGCTGAGGATCCATCCTGGTGCGCCGCGCGAGGAAGATTTGGTGCTCGGTCTGCTCACGTCCGGCGTACACAGTCTACGCACCGAGCTGTCTGCGGCACTGAGATCTACACGACTTCGTGTGAACGTCGGCGGAGTGTTCTGCCACGGCACACCCAAGGTCACGCTGTTGGCTGGCGCAGCAGTAGGAGAAAGCTGCGAGCTCGCTGATCTCCTGATCGTCACGAGATATGCGAGCCCAGCGCACGTGATGCGCCAAGCACTGCTTCTCCAGTTCAAGCGGACGACGAGCACGCACGGTGCGACCCCCACGCAGCGCGCGTTGTACGAGACGTGGCCTCGCTTTGAGTACGTCATCACGAAAGGGCTCTCTGGCATTGCGAGGAACGTTGGCGGGCTACCAGTCCCCCATGCCGGTGGGCGGTTCGCCGACATTGGTCCCTGTGCCAACTGCTCTCGCTGGCACCAGATCCAGCAGGAGACCTATTGGCGTCCCGCGCCTGCTCCGCGTCTCGAGCTCGTCGACGAAATCACGGACATGATCGTCGGAGCCGCTGGGCGTGGATTTACATTGCCTGCACCGGCCGGCAGCACCGGGTGGAGTCGCATCATCGAAGACCTGCTGCGTGTGACTGCTCGGCGTACGGTCAAGCTCGCGGGCCGCATCCGCAACGTCCCGGCTGGCGTTGGGCGTAACGCGTTGTCCCTCCTTCTGGCCGAGCGGTGCATGGTGACGTTTGCGGGCCCTGCGCCACACGACCTCGGTCGGTTCTTGCAGCCAAGACAGCGAGCTGATCTGGAGGCCCTGATGAGTGTTGAGGGTCCCCTGGACCCATTCAACATGCCGGCGGCATTGGCAGATGATGACGACAACCGCGCAGTGTCCACGCTTTACATTGAGGTCGGCCCCGAACAGTAAGGGAGTGTGCGAGGCACATATCAACTGCGCAGCGTCGGAAGCTCGCATTCCGCTCGGCCCAGCGCCGGGCACGAATCGCACCCGCCGACGGCCGTCCCCAGACGATGCGCGAGCTGGCGGCGCTGCTCGACGACATCATCTGCTCGAGCACCACGGGCGTCTTCAAGGCGGAGAGCCCCGAGGCCTTCTTCGGGCCGTGGCTCGACGCCAGCTGCCTGCGCTTCGAGGACGCCCTGCTCATCGATGACCGCAGCGAGAACTGCGATGCGTTTGTGGCGTGCGGCGGCAGCGCCGTCCACTGGCGCGCGGAGCTGCACGACCGCCATCTCGCCCTCGCAGAGGTACGAGCCTGGATCGACGATGAGCCGATGGCCTCGACTGTCTCCACCGCCGCGTGTACCGCCGCGAGCTGTCGCGCGCCGGCCGCGTCGGTGCCGGCCAGACCCTCTCTACCCGCGCGGCGGCTCGTCGGGCTCACATGAACAGCCGGTAGGGATAGACGCCGCTCGGCAGCGACGTCGCCCGCGCGATCGTGCGCGAGAGCAGCTGGGAGTAGCGGATCGTCACGGGCATCGGGTCATACAGCGCGTCGTTGTTCCAGTCCATCTTCGACAGCGCGAGCGCGTCCTCGCCGAGCGCCTCCAGCGAGCCGGAGCCGGCGTAGCGGATCAGCGTGATCGGGCGCGGGATGCCCTTTCCGCCCTGGTAGAAGTTGCCCTTGTTGGACGCGCCGGGGGCGTTGCCGGAGATGAACAGCAGCACGCTTCGGCCGGACAGTGCCAGCTGCGTGCCGCGCATCACCGGCCACCCGTCCGGCTCGCTGCGGGCGTCGCAGCCGCGTCTCGGCGCCAACAGCCGCACCGCGCGCCAGTCGCTCGAGCGCTGCACCTGCACGCACTCCACCTCATCCACCCGACTCCAGGCGTCGAAGCAGCCGTCCAGCTCCTCCTCGCGGAAGGGCTGGGTCTTGTGGATGACCACGCGCCTGGGCAGGCTGCCGGCGTGGCGAGCCTGGTAGAGCGCGACGCTGCGCGCCATCACCGCGCGCATGTCAGCGCGGGTGAGGAATGGGTTCTCGAAGTCGACGCCGTCGCCGACGTCGTAGGCGACGAATTCCATGCCGCCGCCGTCGGCGTCGAAGACCTGGCTGCAGCACGTTACGAAGCGGTCCTTCGTCCCGCCGCGGATCGCGTAGGAGAGCCCGACGTAGGCAGTGTCGGCCGTGGCCGGGACGAGGCGCCAGGGAGTGCCGCCGGCCTTCGCGTAGAGCGCGATGCCGAGTCGCCACCCGACGCTGCAGCGGTCGCGGTACTGCAGCGCGCGGTCGTTTAGGACCTGGGTCGGGACGCCGCTCACCGCCGCGGTGCTCTTGAGCTCGTCGTGGAGGTCAAAGCCGCTATCGAGGTCCTCAAAGCCGGCGCTCCACCGCTCCGGCAGGTGGATCGCCACGACGTCGAACTCGTCCCGTACCGCGCGGAGCCGGTCGAGCGCCTCGCACAGCGCAGCCGCGAGCGCGGGCGGGCCGCCGCCCCCGTCCAGGATGCTCGACGGGAGCTTCACGTGGGCGGGGGCCGCGGCGCCGTGCAGCTCGACGCCGAACACGCGGCCGAACCCGGGGAACGCGGGCAGGTAGCCGGCGCGCTCGCCCGGCTGGTGCGTGCCCTGGAGCGATCTCAGGAACTCGAAGACCTGCCGCTGCGTGTCGGCGGGCGCGATCGTGGCAACTCGCACCGAGTCCCTGAAGGCGGCGAAGGACCCGCGGCTGTAGGGCCCGAACTCGCTCAGGCCGCGCAGCGGATGGATGTGTCGCGCGCTGGCGCGCTCCGCGTCGAACGCGAGCACTGGCTCCGGAAGGACGCGGTAGGGCGGCAGCTTCGTCGAGAGCGTCTGCGCGCTGGTCGTTGTGGTGCTCATGCCGCGCTCCTCTCGACGGCGGCGGGGAGACTGAACGCCGTCTGGCGGGCGATGCGGAAGGGCGCGTCGACCGCTTGCGGATCGTCGAGGCCGAGCGCGCGCAGCTCGACGCTGGCCCCGCCGACGAGGAGGTCGGCCCACGCCCCGATCGCTGCCGCCCACACCTTGTTGCGACGTGTCGCCCAGCGCTCCTTCACCCACGCCGCGGAGGCATCCGGGGCGGCCCGGTGCGAGCGCTGGCGCGGCCCGTCCAGCCGCGCCGGTGGTCGGTTGATCTCCTCCAGGAACGTCCACGGCTCGAACAGCAGCCAAAGCCGGCCGAGCTGCCACTCGAGGTGCAGCTGCACGCCCTCGCTCCAGCGCTTCGTTCCGCCCTCGCGGGTGCCCGTGAGCTCGCTGCCGTAGGCGGCGCGCAGCGGCGCGAGCCGATCGTCGTGGCCGTCCTTGCCGGCGGCGACGACGAGGCGATGCCCGAAGCGGCGGAGCAGCGGCCGCAGCGGGCGATCGTGGGCGAGGGCGCGGACAACCGCCTCGTAGGCCAACCCCATGACCAGCGGGTCGGCGTCCTCGGCGCCCGGGTCGATCGCGACCGCCTCGATCGATGTCGGGCCGAACTGGGCGAGCGCACGCCGCCATCCGTCGGGCACGCCGAACCCGAGCACCTCCCGCCCCGAGGCGACGCCGAAGCCGGGCATACCTACTGCCTTCAGCAGGAGGTGCGTCCGCAGCGGGACGACCTCGCGACAGCGGATGCGGAGCGCAGTGCGCGGATGGTCGAGCACCGGCAGCGCGTTCAGCCGCAGGACCGGGAAGCGCCCGGCCTCGGTCGTGGGGAGCTCGACGGGCGTCACCCGCCGCGCGGGGCCCGCCGCCCGCAGGCTCGCTGCGAGCGCCGCGGGCAGATCGATGTGGCGGGCGATCACGCCGAAGGCCTCGTCGAAGTTGGCGGCGTCCACGAACCGCGCCTCGACGCCGTGCGCCCCTGCGTCCTCGAGCAGCTGCCACACCTCAGGGAGCGCTGCGGCCGGGTCGTGTGTCAGCCACACCAGGCCATGCGGGAACGCTCCATCCTCCATCACGGCGCTCCGCAACGTCTCCATCACCGACCGGTCGCGCCCGCTGTAGCCGATCACGGCAAGGCCGTGCTGCCGCGACGCGTCGAGGATCGCCTGGCGCAGGGTCGCGTCCTGCTCCTGCAGCTCGGCGGTGGTGTTCTTCAGCCGCTCGGAGGCGATGTCGCCGTGGAGCTTGATCATCAGCGGCCAGTCCTCCTCGCGCATCGCGCGGGCGGCGCGCTCGGCGCAGTCGATCGCGGCGACCGTGAGGCGGCGGTAACCCTCCTCCCGTGCCCGCAGCGACTCGTACGCCCGCTCGGGCAGATCGTCGAAGTTGGTGCTCGTCAGCAAGCGGAGCTGCCCCATGGCCATCAGCGCGGCGACGACGCGGTGCCCGAACGAGGGGCGCCCCTGTCGCAGCCAGTGGTCGAGCTTCTGCCGGCGCACCGCGGCATCGGGGTAGGTGCGCTCGAACGCGACCGCGTACTCCTCGGCGGCGCCAGCGGTCGGCAGGCCGTTGGCCCCGTCGAAGTAGCGTCGCACGCGCCCGGCGACGAGCGGGTCCGCCATCGCGACCTGGGCCCGCTCGAGGTTGCAGTCACTCGCGTAAAGCTCGGCCTTGAACTCGTCGAGCAGCTGCGCGGCGGTCGGCACGCCCGCCGCCGCGGACGTGCCGGAGCCGAACAGCCACCCCATGTGCGGGCCGTTGGCCGCAAAGGCTCGCGCGAACGTGGCCAGCGGTTCGACCCGAACCGCGCTCGAGCGACCGGCCATCACTGAACCTGCGGCGTCAGGCCCGTGCGACGGTGGGCTGGTGGGGGACTGGCGTTGCACTCAGACTCCTCTCAATTGTTCATACGCGATGTTGCGTAGAGACCATTGAACACGCACCTTCGGACGGACCCAAGGCGGGGTGGGGCCGCCCCGCAGGTCCAAGATCGTCCTCGTAAGTCCTATGAAACCCTGTGTATTTGCCGATCCGCGGAATATGGCCGCTCTCTCCGAGAAAAATGGGGAGATATCCACCGAGTTCTCCACAGCAACGGCCCAGTGCATGACTACAGATGGTCGCGTATGAACAGCCTGTCCACAGGCCATGATGGTGCTCGTTGCGCAGATCCCTGTAGAAGTGCGGAAGACGATGAGCCCTACCGACGTCCAGCCCTCCTCTCGCCTTCTTCGCGCCGCAGCCGCCGAGCGCGAGGGCGTGGCGCGACAGCGTGAGCGGCTGCAAGCGGCCCGCGAGCTGCTGCTCGCGGAGCTGCGGCGGATCGACGGGACGCTAAGCACGCTGAGCGAGCGCGAGCTGCTGCTCGAGCGCTTGGCGCCGGTAGCACCTGGCCCGGTTCATCGACTCGCGGCCGAGCCGGTCGATACGCCGGCGGCCGACTCCGTCGCCCTGCCGGTGAGCCCGTCTTCTTCGCCACCGGACATACGAGCTCTTCGCGGCCCGTCCATCCGTGAAGCGGCCGTACGGCTCCTGCTCGTGCGCGGCGGCGCCGAGGCGCTGCACTACCGCGCGTGGTTCGAGCTGCTCGCCGGGGCCGGCTACACGGTTGCGGGCAAGGACCCGCTCGCGGTCTTCCTCACCCAGATCAGCCGCTCCCCGGCGGTCCGCAAGACGACGCAATCGGGCGTGTATGAGCTCGACATGCAGGCGCCGACGCGCCTGCGCCGCAGGATCGGCCACCTGCACGATGAGCTGCGCGAGCTGAGCATGCGCTCATCGGATACGTCCGACCGGAGCGCGGTGCGCGCCCGGCGTAACGAGCTGACGGCGGCGATCGGCCACAGCGAGCGGGCGCTGGAGGAGGCCGAGCGGGTCCTGTCGACTGAGCAGCACTCGGAGCCGGCCGCGGAAACGCTCAGGCCGCTGCTGGCGCGCGCGAGCTGACCCACGCCCCACCCGACGTGATTCCCGCGGCCCGGCTCACGCCATTTCGGCGGTTCGGTCGAGCGTCGTCGCCGCGCCATCTCCGAACAGGCGGCGATGCAGCTGGAACGCGGACTCTCGTGAGACCGGCGATCAGATCGACCACCACACGGGCGCGGTGCGCGGCGTCATTGGGTCCATCCTCGAGCGTTCGCTTGGCATCGGGCGGAACCGCGCTGCCCTTCCATCCGTCAGGCTACCGCTATGGACGCCGTGGACTCCGCATTGTCGCTGTTGGATCGACAGGTCGAGGCGCTCGCCGGACAAGAGGGGCCGGTCGAGTTCCTGATTTCCGTCGAGCCGTTCCTGCATGCCCTCCGCAGCGATCCGCGAATCGCCATCCATCTCGAGGATCTGCGTGACGAGGCGATCGACCGTGTCCGCGTGCTCGAGGAGGTCGACTCCGAGCTCGTGCCAGAGCTCGTTCAGCTGCGCCGACGTCTCGTCGAGCTGCGAGTCGATCTCGATGACAGCGCCACCCCACGGCCGGATCTGGGCGAGGATGACCGAGCCTGGGTCGATTCCCTGGCTCGGTTCGACGCGCTCGCCGAGACCGAGCCGCAGCCGCTGAACTACAGAGGAGACGGCGCGCGCACGCCGCAGCTGCTGCAGATCCTCGAAAACGAGACGTCCGCTCCTGGGCGAAGGCCTTCCGCGGCGCTGGAGTCGTGGGCGGTCGACCTGCACAACGCGCGACGCCTACACGATCACCGAGGCATTCTGCGTCGTGTTCCGCCTCGCCGGCCCGCGCTACCTCCTACCCGAGTTCGTCCAGGCCGAGGGCTATCGCGTCTACTTCACGCTCGTTGATATCGCACCCACAGCAATCTCGGGACGCCGGCAGGCGCATCTGCCTAGCCCCATCACAGCGGCGGATCTTCTCCAGTTGGTCTCCTCCGATGACGAGCTGTGATGTCTGCGGCTGGTCTCAAGGGCACAAGACGGTTGGTGCTCGCGCCAGTTTTCGCGCGAGTCCCGACAGGCTACTACTTGAGGGTTTGTGCCCCAGACGGTGGGGTCGCGGGAGCAAGGGGGGGCCTCTGACCGCATCGAGATCCGCCTGTGGCCATCTCGTGCTCGTTGGGCTGAGATACGGCTCGCCATCCCAGTGTGGCTCAAGCTGCTCACGCCCTCGGGCGCGCCCGGCGTCCCTAGACGGCGTGATACGTTTGCTAGCCGGCCCGCGGGACGGAGAACACGTATGGCTCGCACGCGCAAGTCAGCCGCCCCGTATTCGGCTCAACTAAAGAGGTTGCTCTCAGCATCTGACGGCAAGCCGGCGGTTTTCAGCGCTACAACGCTGGAGGGCGAGTTTGAGATCAAGCCGCACCAGAACCGCCGCACGACGATCAACCAGATCCACCAGGCGCTCCGTCAAGCGTGGGAGGGTGGCGACATCGTTGCATTCATTGCGCCGGACGGGACAGAGCTGTGCGAGAGGGAGTTCTGCGTCAATGGCAGCGCTGCGGTTGAGCATCCGCAGGTGTTCGGTCTGCAAGGTGCGCCGTCCCCGGAGGACGGCTACGCTCCGACGACCTACGCGAAGTTCCTGCAGCTCAATGCGGAGGGTGATGGCCACGGCGAGGTCGAGCCGGGTGGCGAGCTGAGCTCCGTTGCGAACGCAGAGGAGCCGAGCGACGACGGCGACGACAAGCCGCTGATCAGGGAGGACGAGGTGGAGCTCGCCGATGAGCAGACCGTCGAGGAGGCCATGGCCGCCTCCGGCAGCTTCAAGGTATTTGGCCCCGCGCCGGCGTGGATTCCCGACCGGCTGCTAGAGCACATCGTGTCGCTGCCCAACGCGGTCAAGTCTTGGCGCGCTGGCCTGGATCGCGCGCGTGGCGCCCAGAAGCTGCAGCTAATCCGCGCAGGCGTGCGCCGCAAGGGCGAGATCGACTCGCTAACCGCCCGCAAACTTGCGGCGCTGTGCCGCGGCGAGCCGGATTGGTGGGGCCGCGCGTTTTGGTCTGCCGTGCGCCAGTACAAGGAATGGGGCGAGTGGATCGCGGACGAGGATCTCCCGGCCCTGCGCCTCGCCCCGGACGAGTTCCTGCTTGAGCACGAGAACAGGTACCACCCCGAGGCGATCGTGCTCTGCGGCATCACGCTCGACGCTGACGTCGACACGCTCGCCAGTGTCGCGGCTGAGGCAGAGACCGTCTTGGAGGAGGAAGGCGACCGACAGACCGTGAGCGTCCAAGAAGAGCTGCGTCGGCGCGCCTCGACCCTGGAGGCAGAGACGGCCGAGCTGCGCAGACAACTCGAAGACCAGGAAGATGAAGCCAAGTCGCAGGGGCAGCGCGCCGAGAACCTGGCGGCCGAGCTGGAGCGTCTGCGCGAAGCACAGGGCACAGCGTCATCGACGGATCAGCAACTGGCCGATGCCGAGCGCCGTAACAACGAGCTAGCAGTCGAGAACGCTTCGCTGCGCACGCGCTTTGAGCGCGCCGATCAGCGCGCGAGCTCATCGGGGGAGCTGCGCCAGCACATTACGGAGCTCGAGCGAGGGCACGACGAGCTCGCGGTGCGGGCGGCGGCCGCCGAGAACGAGCGCAAGCTGCGCGAGGGGGCAGAGGCCCGACTCCAGGAACAGATCGCGGAGACGCGGCGGTTGGAGCGCGAGCTGAAAGAGGCCGGCGGGGTCCATGTGCCAGTGGATGACGGCGGCGCGCTAATGCGGGCACTCGCGAAGCCGATCGGCGAGGCCACCGAGCATGCCGCGAGGCGTCTCGCTGCAGGCCAGCCGCTACCCGACGATGCGTGCCTGCTGCAGTTCGCGGGCGCATTCGGCGAGCTTGCGGCGTCGGTAACTCCAGCTGAGCCCACGCAGCCCGTGCCGACGATTGCGGCGCCGCCCAAGCAGCCTTCGGCTCAGGGAGCACGCGAGACCGACGTCGTCGGTGCCGAGCCCTCATCCTCAAGAGCGGCAGCGCCGGTCGACCGCGGAGAATCTGATGCGGTTGAGCGCGCGGAGGACGAGCAGCGCCTTGGCGAAAAGCCCATTCAAGCGCCGACGTCAACGCGCCGGCGCTCGCGGCGAACGGCTCCATTCACGGTGCATCCGTTCGGTGGAGCCGGAGAGGTTGGCGGGTCGGCGATCGTCGTGCAGACCCGCTCGGGTGACACCGTTCTGCTAGATGCGGGACAGCGGGTCAAGGGTGAGTACGGCCTCGACACGCAGACGCCGTTTCACTACTCGCTGCCGCCGTTTGACCACCTCGACGCGATCATCGTGAGCCATGCGCATATCGACCACATCGGGTCGCTACCTGTGCTCTTCCGCGAGTACCAGCGTGATCGCGAAGACAAGCTCCCGATCCTGATGAGCGAGCCGACCCAGCGCGTCGGCGAGATCATGATGCGCGACTCGGCGAAGATCCAGCACAAGCGCCAGTACCAGTCATTCGCCGACCTCGCTCAGTCGGATTTTGCCCCCGAGCTCGACCTCAAGCCTGCCTACGTGGACGCGGACATCAGCGACGCGCTCGAAGCCGTCGAGGTGCTGGACCCACGTCAGCCGCGCGTGATTTCGGGGACCCGCCTGACCGTCAAGCTGCTGCCGGTCGCGCACGTGCTCGGGTCGTGCGCTGTGCACCTGACCGACAACGACACGGGCGCGACGCTGCTGTACACGGGCGACCTCGGGCCACTGACCGAAACGCAGCGAACCCTGCCGGACTTTGACGGCGTCAACGGCTTTGATCCAGCCGATGTCGTGATTATGGAGTCCACCTACGCACTGCCCAGCGAGAACGAGCTCGCGGGCAAACGCAACCTGACGCGCGATGACGCCCTCAAGACGCTCTACCGCGCGGCGACCAAGGCGGCGGACGCTGGCGGCCACGTCCTGCTGCCGGCGTTCTCGCTTGGACGCACACAGGAGTTGCTGCGGGTGATCGAGGACGCCACCGCTACCGGCGAACTGCCGGCAGGAGATGTCTACATCGGCGGCATGGGTGAGCGAATCAGTGAGATCTACTCGGATTACAAGGGCTCGCCTTGGGTCGCACCTGGCGAGATGCGCCGCGCAACCGAGATGAACCGTTGGCTACGCGACAGCGTTTCGTTCGACGAGGTCGTCGATGAGGCCGTCAGCCGCAAGTCGTTCTCCTACATCATCTGCTCGCCCGCGATGCTTTCCGGTGGTTGGTCGCGAGCGTTTCTGCAACGCATGGTGCACGAGGAGCGCCACGCTGTGGTGTTCACCGGCTACCTACCCCTCCATGGTGGCGGAATCCGCAACCTCGCCAAGCTCCACACCGGCGGTCTGATTACCCTCGACGATGCCACCATCAAGATAGAATGTGACTGGCGCAAGGCGACGCTGTCGGCTCACGCACCATTGGGCGACCTGCGCGCGTTTGCGCAACGTATGCTGCTCGGCGGCAAGCAAGTCACCTTCGGCATGGTCCACGGTTCAAATGGCGCGCCGGAGTCGCTTGCGGGTGACGTCAATGACTTCGAGGGGGCTAACGCGACGGCTCTCTCCAACGGAGTGCCGTGGAAGCCGCAGATCGGCTAAACGTCGAATCACTCAACGACGCATTGCTCGCCGAGTTGCTCCCTGTCGGCCGGGGCTCCAGCACCGTGCTGCTCGGATGCGACGATCAAGCGCTCGCGGCGGCGACCGCGCGCCTCGGCATCAGCGGGTCGCCCGACGCCGCGTTGCGTGTTGCCCTGCAGAGTGCCGGGCCGATCACAACCGAGTTGGGTCTGCGCAGGGTGCTGGCGGCGCTCACCGAGCCTCCCGACGATCTGATCGTGCTGTGCGTGTGCGTGCTCGCGGCAAGCCGGATGCACCCTGACGAGCAGCACTCGACCCACGCCTACTACGGCCGGCTCTGCGAGGTGCTGGGGATCGCGCCGCGCGATCAGTGGCCAGCGGTCGCCGGCTTCGAGCGGACTCCGGCGCGCTTTCAGGCACTGGCCGAGTGGGCAGCGTCTGAGGGTCGCGGCACGATCGCCCTGCCATCCCACCCGACGCCTGCTCTCGTCGGCATCCCGATCTCGCAAACGCTGCTGCGCCGTGTCGATCGCGATCGCCTCGGCGCGCTTTTTGATCGCCATCGCCTTGCGCTCGACCGGGGGCGTGATCCGCTGCGGCTGCTGCGCGCCGACTCGATCCGCCACCAGCTCACCGCGCCGGCGCAGCGGCTGCTCGACCGCGACGATCTCGATGTGCCGCTGCGCGCCACGCTCGACGCCGCGTACCACGCATGGGACGGAACGGTCATGGACGAGCGCGGACGTCGGATCGCTGCCGGGACGCTGCGTCTCGGCCTCTCCCCCGGGCGCGTCACGCTGAACTTGTCGCTGCCACACCTCGAGGCCGCCGTCGAGCTGACGGGCGCCGACGGCGCGGAGGCGCTCTTGCCGGCGTGGCCGGCGGAGCTCACGTTGCCAGCCGGGTGGCTGAGCTACGCAAGCGACGGGCCGGTAGTGGCGCAGGCCGCGCACGGACAGCTCGTGCGGGTGCTACCGGGCCCGACGATGCTCTTCGACGCCGCCGACACCGGCTTCTGGCTGACCGCGGCGGCCGCCGAGGGCAGCAGCGTGCTCGTGCTCACCTGCGCGCCGGACCTCGCCACGCGCGACTGGGGGCACCGGCAGGCGCGGCTCCCACTGCCGCACGGCTGGGTGCTCATCTGCGCCGTCAAAGCCGAGGAACTTCCCGAGGAGCTGCGCGAGCCCGCGCGCGACGACGAGTCCGAGAACGGTCGCGACATCGAGCTCGTCGGTGGCCTGGCGCTGGAGGGCGGCGTGTGGCTGATCGACCACCCGCCCCTACTGCGCAGCCGCCTCGAAGACCCAGTCGTGGTCGAAGCTCGAAGCAGCGACAACGCCTGGCGCGAGCTCGGCGAGCTTGAACCCGACGAGCCTTTCTCGCTCGCCGCGCTCGCACACCGCCCAGGCACCCACACCGTCGCCGTCGGCGGCCACGAGTTTGTCTTCGAGTTGGCTCAGAGTGGGCTGCGCGCGGGCGTCGGCGAGCTTGCCCACCGGCCCCGCGACTTGCATCTGATGCGCGCCGGCGCGGTCAGCCAGGGAGACGCCGAGCGCTATGGCGACCCACGGCCGGCGGTCTGCGGCGCTGCTGTCGACGGCGCAGGCGACCCGGCGTGGCAGTCGCCGCTGACGTTGCGTGCGCAGGCCATAGTTCACGTCCTCTACAGCGACGGCCGCGTGGGCGTGGCTAGTCCACGTCCACAGCCACAGTGGGCACGTCAGGCGCAACTACCGGCACACGGTTCGTGGCCGATCCCGGACGGCGAGCAGGCGGTCTGGCTCTGCGTGCAGTCACGCACGCATCCGCGCGTGATCGCGCTTCGCGCAGAGACGGTGCGCCTGACTGACGAGGTCCTCGACATCGCGCAGTGGTTCGGCGGCGCGTTCGCCGACGCCCCGATCATCGACCGCAGCGGTGGCGGTGCAGAGGCCCGCTGGCGCGAGCTCGTGGACGCTGCACGAGCCGACACGGAGGAGCTACCGGCTCATGGTTGAGGCCGAACGTCGCCAGGCGTCCTACGACGCGTTGCTGTCGTGGTGTTCGGAGCTGGGATCGGGAAGCTGGGAGCAGTTCCGGCGCGGCTGCTGGAACCTCCAGCTCGGTGCGAGTGCCGCCGCGCGGGCGCTGAGCGCGCTCGGGCACGTCGAGTTCTGCTGGCGGACCAGACAATTCTCCTGCGCACCCGCGACGCTGACGACGATCCCCGAGATGCCGGGTCGCTTCCTGCTCTGCGGGCAGCGCACACTCGGCGTGCTCGAGGAACTGCGGCTCGCCGCCGACCACTCCTCTCTTGACGTTGACGTCGCGCGCCAGCCCGTCCACCAGTTCGGTGCCGGGCCGGGCACCGTGATCGTCGACGGCGATGCGACCGACGCCGAGAAGCTCTCGCGAGCGTCCGGGGTGCTCTTCGCGCCCAACGCGGGGTGGGCGATCGCCGACACCCTGCCGGTACTGACGCTTGACGCTTGCGGCGAGCCTGCCACCCCGGACGAGCGCTTCCCCCATTGCCCGGTCGACCCCGACACGCTGGAGGATCGGTGGGATGCCGAGCTGGCCGACGGTTACGCGGACGGCCTGTGGGCGTGGAGCACATATCGCCGTCCTCGCGAGTTGTACCTGCGTCGAGCAGGCGACTGGTGGTACCTGCCAGTCGTCGAGCACGGCCCGTACCTCATCGAGCGACCGGCGGACGCACCGGCGCTCGTCGACTATGACCCGGCTAGCCGCGTGCTTGCGGTGGACAGCCGCGCGCCGCTGCCCGAGCTGCACGCTCGCGCTGCCTGCCTGTGCTCGGGGCGCCTGCCGCTCGCCCAGCCATACGCGCCCGGGTTCGCCTACGACCACTACGTCAACGTGACCCCCGAGGTCGCGGCGATGATCACCACCAGCCTCGCTCCCACCACGCCTCGCCCGTGACCGACACCGCTAATCCCATCCTCCTGTCCGAGGACCTGCGGGGTATTTACCGCCGCTTCTACGACTCCGTCTACGCGATCACCAATCCAGGCGTCGCTGCCGAGCGTCGCGCGCTGCTCGAAGCCGGCGCCCAGCTCGACGCGCGTACGCTGATCGAGCCGGTGCCACCCTACGCGTCGAGCGGGCTGACCGTCGAGCAGTCCGTCGAGCGCCTCGACCTCCCCAAACACCTAGCGGATGACGCCGCGCACTTCCTTGCGCCCGTAATGG
>Ga0187879_10000903_pt1 | contig 20204 bp, 22 predicted proteins | sample June2016WEW_19_1_FD_132423 | JGI IMG/M metagenome (GOLD analysis project Ga0187879, IMG submission 132423) | Peatland microbial communities from SPRUCE experiment site at the Marcell Experimental Forest, Minnesota, USA - June2016WEW_19_10 | ecosystem: Environmental > Terrestrial > Soil >... | reverse complement strand
GCAGCGCTGGTGTTGTCGCCGTTCGTGAGCCAGAGGCTGCTTCCAGTTGCCGCAAGGCCCACAAAGCACGACCTGGTTGTCCTGAAGGACCTAGTCGAAGCCGGGAAGATCACGCCCGTCCTCGACACGGTCTACCCCCTCACTGGCGCTCCAGATGCGATCCGTCATCTCGAAACCGGGCACGCGCGCGGCAAGATTGTCATCACCATGCAGATGCCACCCGTGGAAGGCGCTTCCCCGACCGAGCCTTGATGTGACCCTTCTGCCTCGATCGCAGGGCGGCCAAAAAGTGGTCCACTGAATGGGGTGAAGGCCTTGTAGTCGGGCTGCCGGGATTTGAACCCGGGACCTCTTGACCCCCAGTTCGGGCTGAGTCATTTTCACCTGCTTCCCGCTCGTGACCGAAGGTGACAAATAGTGCCTATGACATGGTGTCTTGAGCGATCGCTAAGCCGAGTCGTTGACCGCTGCTAACCCCTCGTTGCCAGCTTTTTTCGGAGCTTTGGTCCTCACGGCGGTTCTCACGGAGGCCGCCTCGCGCGCTGCCTCGCCTGTCCTCCGGCGCGCCAGGCGAAAGGGTCGCCGGCCCATGATTGGACCGGCGGCGGTGACGTAGTCACGCTGGGACGATCGCTGGGACTTAAGCCATGACCGGCGGCTCGGACGAGTCGAGACCGCGCTCACGGGTTTTCGCGGTCTCGACGTCCGAGCTCCTTGAGCTCGGGGAGTGCTTCTCGGTCCTTCGCCCGGCCCGCCCACTCCTTGGAGGCGATGACGTCATCCAGGCTCGCCACCCGGATCGAGACCCCGTCCGCGTCGATCCGGCTGGAGCGGGCAAGGAGGTCCTCGTACTTCTGGCGGGTCCCTTGCCGGTCGGGGATGTCAGCCAGGAGGTCGAGGTCCCCGGCGTCGGTCCGCCACGTCGACAGCTCGGCTCTGGCCAGGGTCTCCGCGTCGACCCGCACGGGAAGCGCGGCCATCTCCTCCTCGGACAACCCGCTCACCCGCAGGTGGGCGTGCAACTCCAACAGCGCTTCGGCGAGGCGCTCCAGGTTCTCCCTCGCCCGACGGACGAGACACTCGAGGTCTTGCGTGGGACGGCTCGCGCCGTGAGCTCGAGCTGCGACGCCACCCACGACCAGGTACTCGACCCCGTGACGGTCAAGCACCTCCGCGAGCCGGACCAGGTCCGCCTCGGGGTCCTCAGGCAAGCTCGTCGAGCGCGCTGCGCCCGGCTGCCCGGTCCTCCTCGACCTCCGCAAGCCAGGCCAGCACCTTCTCCTTCGTGTCGAGGCGCCGGCCGTCGACCAGCACCGTCACGTCGTCAGAGGTGGGCGGCGGCGCGTGCAGCAAGCCCTCGCGTAGGTCGTGCAAGCTCGGCATCGGTCGCGTCTCGCTCACTGCACCAGGCTACCTGGGGTGACCCCGCTGCTCGTCCCTGCGCACCCGGACGGACCAGGCGGGCGGCCCAGACGCCACTGAACTTCCCTGGTGCCAATCGTGGCACCGTGTCGCTTGGCGGTCGAGGGTTCGGCGATACGGATGTCCATGGTCTTCGCACCCGGCCTTGAACGAACGCGGAGCGGTCTCGTTCGGCACCAGCAGGGTCCCCCCTGGCGCGCGTGCGGGGACCGTCCAGAACGGACAATTTGGCGCTCGTGAACACGACCTCGTTCGAGCAGGTCCGTGGCTCCGTGGCCAAGCCGCATTTCCCGAGCTACTTCATCGCAGAGCGAGGCAGCCGCGAGCCGGCACAGCCGTCGCCCCGAGCCTGCGTATGTTCACACCCGAACCCTTATCCAGGTGACTCCGCCGTCGTTGGTTCGGAACAGTTCGTTCGGGGGAGCAACGAGGGGCGAGACGAGGACGAGTCCCTGCTGCCTGTTGGCGAACGACACATCCGCGCCTTGTACGTCCTTTACCGGCACCTTCCCTCTCACCTCGAAGGTCTCCCCGCCATTGGTGCTTCGGTATACATCGGCACCCGAACCCGCAGGGAGGCAGGTGAAGACAACCGTATTGCCGACCGGGTCGAATGGCGCGGTGTGATACGGCCGAAGGGCGGATATGAAGCGAAAGTGGCGTCCGCCGTCAGTCGAGCGAAACCAGTCCGCCATCGTCCCGCCTGAACAGTCGAGCCAGACCACGGTGTCGGAGGTCGCGAACGGTCCGCAACTGATGAGACCGGCCCCATTCCAGATGTCGGTAAAGGACGTTCCCTCGTTCACCGAGAGCGAGAGCGTCACGTCACCCGTTCCGTTGCCCGCAACAAGCCACACCCGCTCCCCGACAGCGGCGCCCACAAGCGTCTCGCTGTATCTCTCCGCTCGGGCGACCGAGACGACCGTCCAGTTCGAGGAACCGGCCACCGACCTCGCAAGCCGGTAGGACCCCCACCTGCCCGCCGAAGGCTTCGAGACTGTCGCATAAGCCAACTGCGGCGTCGTGGCGATGGAGAGAACCGACAGCTTCGAGCCGAAGTTGACGGCTCGCCAGCTATGGGCAGAATCGTCGGTCACGTAGAGCACGTCGTTGACCGGCTGCCCGTAGAGCAGGTATCCATCGGTCGGGTTGGCAAACCGCAGTTCTTGAACTGCACCCACGACGAACCCCGGCACCGGAAGGCTGACCGGCTCGAAGGACGACCCGTCGTCGCTGCTGCGGAGCAGGCGAGAGCAGACCCCGGTCGGGCAGGCCACGGTCCCCAGCACGTAAACAACTTTCCCCGACGCCCTCGCCATCATCTCGGGCACAAACGGCGAGCTGGATGTCGCGATAGCCACGGTTTCAGGGTGCGACGTGGACACGGGCTTTGTCGTTGCCGTCGAAGCGCAGGCCGCCGTCGCGAGCAGCAGAGCCGTAACCACCGCGGTTCCAGCCCTTCGAGCCTTGGGGCTTCGCACTGAACGTGGCCTCATGACCATATCCCGCCCTCTCCATATCGCCAGCTCCGAGACCCTGGCAGGGTGGAGTGGGCACACCCACCGATGATGGTAAGGGGCAGCGGTCTCGACGAGTAGGGCCGCAAGACCCATACGAGCTTGAGCGGCTTGGGGGCCGACCGTGCGTTCCTCGTATGGGTTGTACGAGAAGGCACGACCTCTATGACGCCCTCGGTCACCTGCGCCTTGCAGGTTGGGGAAATCCGGGTGGCTACGGAGAGTCCTCACCGGGGTGTCCCCTGTCGGGAAAGGGAGATGGGACCCAACCGGGGGGTAGGGGTACCCGGACGCGCTGCCGCTCCCGTCCTGATTTCGCACATGTTCGACCCAGGGGGAGGTACCGACCTTCTACGGCGTCCCGACCGAGCACGCCCCAGGTAGGGAGCCGGATTCGAGAACCTTCGACGCCGCGACTTCGACCGACCTAGCGACCGCTCCAGCCCGGTCGTAGGCTACGAACACGGTGACGAGCACGCCGGTCAGGACCAGTCGGGTTTGGTACTACCGCGTGGCAGCGTGCATCTGGCTTCTCGCGACGGTCGCCGTGCAGGTCCTCGTCGGGTGGTTGCTGCTCCACCTCGCCCAGCCGGTTACCGCTCCCGCCCTCATCGTCGCCTCGACGGGGCTGGGACTCGGCCTGCTCGGCTACGGGCTGTTCAGGATGTTCAGCAAACGGGGAGTAGCCGAGCTGGGGAGCGTGGCGGTATTGCTCGCCCTCGCGGGAGTGGTGCTGGCTTGCGGGGGTTTCTTGTGGGCGTCCCCCGGCGACGAAGTCTCGCCTTTCTATGTCGAGCTGATGTTCCTCGTCATCTGCGTCATCGGCGTTTTCTCCTACAACGGACGCACCGACGAGAAGCCTGCCAGACCGTGGCGTTGGTTGGCGCTCCCGCTGGCCATCCTCGCCCTAACGGGGTGTCTGTCGTTGGTGCCGAACGGACTCGGCCTCCAGTTTCGAGTCCACGATGAAAGCAAGCTCAACCGGTTGCTTCCCCTCGCGCTAGCAGCAGCCTCTTCAGCTTCACAGTGCATCTCCGGCGCGCACTTCCCGGAGGTACCGAGCCTCGGGCGCGTCTCGTGGGTGTGCGCCAGCGCAGGGTACGTCGAGTTCGATGCGGTGAACGATTACGGCTATATCTACTACCGAGGTCCGTTGCCAGCCGATGGTCAATGCGTTCTTCATCTGGACGGTCCCTGGTGGGAGGTTGCGCCGGGTGGTGATGGTGCTGGCTGCCCCACCGGTTTCACGCCCCTTCCTGGCGGACCTTGACGGGTGCGACCAACATGAGGTGGAACGCCGCCAGAGTCATAACGAATAGGCCGTGAGAACTCTCCTTCGTCGCGGGCGTGCTCGAATTTGGCGAAATCCACGGGCGTAGCTTTGAGGTCGTGAAGCGTAGGCGTGCACGTTCGAGCTGGCACGGCACCGCCCCGCTCGTTCGCTACGAACCTCGGGAACGGTTCCGACGCTGGCGCGGCGCGGACCGCAAGGCGTTCGTCGCCGAGCAGGACCCAGCACGCCGCCAGGCCGACCTCCTGAAGGTCGGTTGCTATATCCACCCGAACAGTTTCAAGAGGGCGCAGACCGACCGGTAGCGTCGCTTCCCCAGCTACACAGCCTCACGACGGTGCCGAAGTGCCAGCAGAACATAGACTCACTGGTCGGAGGCTCGTCGCCCAGGATTGAAGTAGTTCAGTCGGTCGGCGTCCCACCGCACCCTTATCCCTCGGTTCTCCAACGCCTGCATCGGCTTTCGACGTCGGAAGTGCCAGAAAACGACCCACTCGTCTTCTCCGTCTCCGACCCGCAAGCGGACGCCGGTCGTGACGATAGGGAGCTTTCCGACAGCCCGCACCTCGCTCAACTCGTCGTAGCGCGCCTCCCAGGTTGGAGGACGAGGGATGAGACCGATGGTGGGCACAAGCCGCACGCCCGCCGAGTGAACCTCCAGAGCGACCAACGGCCACGTCGCATTAAAGGCATCCAGCCGAGTCCAAGCAAATCTGCCAAGTCGCATCCCACCGATAAACCGGCGCTCCGGCTCTGATCCGGCAGGTAGAATGCCGGTTCTCGACCAGCGCATCCATCCGCGGGGCGTCCATCCATGAGGCACTTGTTCATCATGTCGCAACTCGGCCATCGCCTTGGCGATCTTGCCCGATGAGCACGACGGTGGTCACGTAGGCGAACCCCTTCACTCAGACCCCTCGGTTGTCGAGTCGTTCCCCAGAACGGTGTCCAGCGCCGTCACCGCCCCCTCCAGGCGGTACACGGTCGCCGTCGAGGCCGTCATCTCGTCCCGCTGGATGGCGTACAGAAGAGCTTGGAGGGACCGGGCGAGGTCGGCCATCTCGCCATGTGTCAGCGCCTTCTGGGCCATCAAACCATCATGCCGCCTCCTGCGACCGCAGAAAGCAACCCGCTAGGACGGCCAAGCGCCGACCTCGACTACGAAAACGCCTGGGATCTTCTCGAAACGCTCTTTCAGCGCAGCAGCGTTCGCTGATTGCTTCGGCTTGCAGACGACCACGGGGGGTGATGTAGCCACGGTTAAGGACGCTATCGCCGCCAATTGACCCTTGGCCTTGAATATCTTGACGGCGTTCTCGTAGCTCTGCCGATGGTCCAAGTAGAAGCAGGATTCGATTTCGGGGTTTTGTTCGACGATTGCACGCAAAGCTGCAAGTTGGGGCGGTTTTGCTCTCGGGCTGAGGAACACCTGCACTCGGAGTGCTTGAGCAGGAGTGGTAGGCGGAGGCGCAATCGAGGTTGTCGAAGTTGAGCTGGTACCAGGGCGCGATGCAGTTGACGTGGTCGAGGTGCAGGCCCCCATAGCCAAGGCCAACATGGCCAGAGTCATCACTGCGAGACGGCGCATGTCGTCCGCCTTTCAATGCGCTGAAGGTCCGAACCTGGAAGGCAGGCAGACCTCCGACGACCGATGCCGATGCCGATGGCCACGAGCACAGCGGCTGTGACCATGCCGAAGCCTTTCACGGTGACCGACTCCCCAGCACCTTGAACGACCTCACGACCGCCTCGGCGGCTCCTAGTCCCTTCGTGCTCGTGGCGGACACCAGCAAAGTGACGCTTCCGACTTGTCGAACAGTGAATGACGTGCAGTACTCACCGGGGGTGAGGTGGAGCGGTACGCCGAGGAACGGGTTATCACCGAGAGTCGATGAACAGGGCGTCAAGGGACCCACGCCGACCACGGTGACGCAGTGGGCGCTGACGGCCGCGGATGGGATGCCATCGGTGGGTGTCGGCGAAGTCTTGCCCGTTGGACCGAGCGCCTCGACTACCAGCGCGAGGTGAGCGCCCTCCGCCATCCCGCCATCACCCTCGGAGCACGGAGAGAGCAGCGTCGGTTCAGGGGTGAGGCGTGCTGGGAAGGCGACCGAGAACCAGATGCCGTTCAGCGAGTACTTCTGAGCCGCCGAAGGAAGTCCGCCGACCACACCCACCCCGACACCGATGACCACCAGCACAGCGACAGTCAGGATGGCGAAGCCCTTCACGAGGACCAGGGTACGACGCGGCTGACGTGGTCGAATGCCGCCTCTGGCTCGGCGTACGCGAAGACGCCCTGAACTGGCTTCGTGGGAACATGGGAGCTGTGCGGTCCCGTCGTCTGGTCACCCTCATCGTGGTGGCGCTGCTGGGTGCCGCTTGCACGAGCGGAGCAGCCGTCTCGACCACGAGTCCGGTAACGAGCACCACGGTCCCGAGCCACCCGCCTCCGACCATCGCAGTGGACCTGTCGGCCACACCGGCTGGGTGGGTGCCGGTCGCCTACGGCGATGCACAGGTCTCGGTGCCCGCGTCCTTCTCTGTGTATTACCCAGGACAGAACCCATGTGAGTTGTTCTCGACTCCCGGCGCGCTGTTCGTCGCACCGACCCCCACCACGATGTTCTGCCCAGGCCATCCTCACGCCACATTCGTGTGGCTCGTCCCTACTCGCCAAGTGCCCGCTGTCTACGCAGGTGAAAAGCCCAGCATCCACAACGGCGTGCCGGTTTATCTTGGCCCGAACGGTCTCAGCTTCGTGACGCACTACGCGCCGACTCTGGGTGTTGACCTCACCGCCCAGGGTCCGATGGCGCGTCGGGTTATTGACGCGCTGACGCGCTCGCCCCGCAGCGTCACCCTGGCATCGGGTCCCGCCCCTTTGGTTCCGAGCGGCTGGCACGACGTGACCTTTCAAGGGCTGACCTTCGACGCGCCCGCGTCGTGGCCGGTGACACCGACAACAGAGGCGGGACAGGATCTCGCGTACGAATGTGGACCCTCCGGCGTCGTTCTCGTGAAAACGGAGGTCACCCTCAGCACGGATCAGTACGAGTTTCCGCCTGGAGGCTGCCTCCCGCCAGCGATGCGACCCCAGCAGCCGAAGAACGGCGTGGAGGTTGATGAGCAGGGCGCCGCCCACCTCCCGGTGGTGATGACATTCTCCAAACGTTGCCTCCACCTTCACGGCCTCACCGCCTGCCCAGCGACCAGCCCCGCCTACTCGATACTCATTCTGAAGGTGGCGGTGCCTGGGCGTGCCACACCGGTCGTCGTCTCCATCGGGCTGGCCGGTAACGGGTTGGTCGCGAGGACCGTCCTGGACTCGCTCCGAGCGGCGTGAGTGATGACCACCGTGCATCGAGCCGTCGCCGTCGTCGTCCTGATGACCATGGGGTTGCTGGCGGGGTGCAGTTCGGGCGCGGCGCTATCAACCACGACGACATCGACCAGCGCCACCAGCACCAGCACATCGAGCACGACCACGACGACTTCCGTCTCGCCGTCACTCGGTATCGTCAGCGGAGAGGTCGAGCGATGCGGCGGATTCGCCCCCGGTCGTTGCATCGCCTTATCGGGTGTAGTGACCTTGAGTGCTCACGGCAAGACGTACAGCACACCCATCAAGGCCCGCGGCGAGTGGTCCATCGCGGTCCGGCCTGGCAAGTACGTTGTCGCCTGGCGTCACTCGGTCGGAGTCGGCCACAGGACGGTCACGGTGGCAGCCGGTGAGGTCGTGCGGGGCGTAAACCTCGTTGCACAGGTCCCATGAGGTGCAAGACGGGTGGGGTCGGGAAGTCTGTGACCATCGTGCGTCGAGGGGTAGCCGTCGTGTGCCTGATGGCGGCCGGGATGCTTGCGGCGTGCTCATCGCCGCCCTCGAACACCGCCGTCGTCCGTGGGCTGCTGGTGTGGCCATTGGGGAGCCAACCGATGATGTTCCACCCGATACCTACTGCCGGGGTCGTCAAGGTCGTCCAAGGGTCCAGGTTGGTGGCGAGCGTGGGAGTAGGGAACACCGGTGAGTTCTCGGTGCAGGTGCCGCCTGGAACTTACCGCCTGGAGGGGGTCCCGTCGTCGGGAACTGACGCCTCGGCCTGCAGCAGTCGTGGTGTTGTCGTCGCGAAGGACAAGATGAGCACGGTGGCGAACGTCGATTGCCACTACGTCGGGATAGCGCCGGGCTGACCCGGCTCGGCGGCGGACCTCGGAATCCGCAGCCCACCGGGTAACCCAACTGTTCCCAACTCGAATGAGGGCGAAACCAACTGCTCCACAACTCCGGCACACCCACGTCGCTCATGGGCACAACCGTTCGCAGGCGCCAGGGCCGAAAAAGTGGCGGACGGCGCCATGGTCAAGGGTACGAGGTGGCGGGAGGGAGGCTACGAGTCGCGGGTCTGGTCAAAGCGACTGCCGGTCAAGAGGTGAGCTGTCACTACCCTCGCACTCCGACGAAGGAGGCCGTGATGGTCACACCGAGGAAGCCTGGAAGACGCACCAACGGCCGAGGCACGGTCACGCCGCTGGCCGAACGGAAAGTTTCAGGCTCGCACCCCGTACTTCCCTGATCCGGCGACGGGCAAGGCGGTACGGAGATCCTTCACGGCCCCAACCTGGAGTGGCGCTGAGGACCGGCTCAACGCCTGGCTAAAGGAGTGGGGCGGTAACCCTGCCGCTGAGACGCTCACGGTCGGAGATGTGCTCGACCAGTTTCTCAGCCGTTACGAGAACAGGGTGAAGGGTGGCAAGTCCCCCAAGACCTTGGAGCAGTACCGGTGGGCGGCTGAGCATGTGCGATCCCATCTTGGCGACATCGTGGCGGACCGGCTCACCGTGGCCCAGGTTGAGAAGTTCCTCACCGGGAAGGCGAAGGGCAAGCTCGACCCGGACAGCTCCGGGACTCGGAAGCCTTTGTCGGACCGCTCCGTGAAGGCGCTGCGCGGCGTGCTCAATCAGGCGTTCACGGAAGCGGTCAAGCACCGTGAGGTCATGTGGAACCCGGTGGCAGCAACCGATGCCGTCCATGTGGGCGAGACCGAGCGGGAGGCTCTCAGCGCCGAACAGATCGCCGCTCTCCTTGAAGTGGCCACTCAGGAAGACAGGCGGCGCTTCTGCACCCTGATCCGCATCGGGCTAGACCTCGGCCTTCGTCCGGGGGAGCTGCTCGGGCTGCAATGGGGCGACTGGGACCGAGAGGCCAAGACCCTGCGAATCGAGCGCTCCGTCACGAAAGAGGGCGGCAAGCCCGTCGTGGGCGGTCTCAAGTCGAAGTCGTCCTATGCAACGCTGCCGTTGTCGCACCAGTTGACCTCCGCGCTCACCGAACACGAGGCGTGGCAGCGCACACAGCTTCTAGCAACCGGCACGAGCAACCCGGAAGGCTGGATGTTCCCGAGCACCCGAGGGGGGTTCCTCCACCCGGACAACCTCCGACACTCCATCGCCCGCCTCGGTGCCAAGGCGGAGATCTCGGGCCTCACGCCGGTGGCGTTCCGTCACACCCTTCAGACCGACATGACGAAGGCGAGAGTGGACCCATCTCATCGGCGGAGGGTCATGCGCCACAGCAGCCTGGCAGTGGGCGACCAGTACTACACCCACCTCGGGTACGAAGACCTGCGTGCGGACCTGGACAAGTTGTCGCCTCGCCATGGTTGACGCCACGCCCACCGCGGGATTAACTATCCCTTAACTATCCACCGAGGGAAGCACATCTCGGCGGATACCCCTTCTGACTGGTCGGGCTGCCGGGATTTGAACCCGGGACCTCTTGACCCCCAGTCAAGCGCGCTAACCAAGCTGCGCCACAGCCCGCGAAGGCACTCACCCTACTGGCACTCGACGACCTGCGGTCGCCGGTCGGTAAATGCCTCGCGCCAGACCGTGGCTGACCGGCAAGGAGCTGTCAGACAACGGCCTGGCGGTAGACGTGGGTCGCCCACGCCAGGGTAAGGGCGCACAGCGGGACGAGCACGGCGAAGGCCTGTCAAGCGGGAAGAGCACCGCTCGAGCTGCACGTTCTAGGTGCGCTCAGTCCGGGCGGCTGCGACCACGCCGAGAGGCGCCGGCCGCAGCGAGAGCGCCAGCTCCGGGCAGTTCGAAACGGCCCAGCGCGCCCGATCCAACAGCTCGGGCGGGACCGCTCCCGCCTTGAGGATCGGGTAACCCCAGTCGTCGAGCCGGATCCACTCCGGGAGCAGCTCGGCACAGACACCGTGACCGTCACAGGAGATGGCATCCACGGTCAGGACGAGCGGCTGTCGGCGCCGCCTCATCTCCACTCCTCGGACGATGCGGGCACCTGCAGTGCCGGGCGACGTGACCCCTCGCAGGGACGGCCGCGCAGGTGCGCTTCCACGTCGCTCGCGAACACCGAGAGAGCCGAACGCAACAGCCGAACGGCCCCGTCGGGATGACGGCAGGCACCGCGGCCCTCGATCTCGCCTGCCCAACGGTGGAGCCGCCCGACGTCCTCAGAGTGTGCGCGCCCGGCGGCGAGGGAGGAGGTCGTTTTGGCGAGAGCGGGCAGGCCGAAGGTGCATGGTCCGCACTGGCCGGCGCTCTCCCCCGCGTACCAGCGAAGGATGCGCGCCGTCTCGAGGAGGCCGCAGGCCGACTCGGGCAAGGTCACGAGGATGCCCGCTCCTGGGCTCGCTCCGAAGGGTGCGAGGGCACTGCGCGAGAGCGGCGTGCCCTCGAGGTCCTTGGCGGACATCCAGGTGCCGAAGTAACCGCCGACGACAATTGCCTGCAGCCTTTCTCCGGCGGGCGCCGCGGCGGCCGCCAGCACGTCGCCTCCCCTGGCCCCCATCTCGGCCTCGAGCACGATCGGCCTTGCCACACCGCTCACGGTGAACAGGGCAGTGCCCGGCTCCTCGGCCGTGCCTGCCTGACGAAACCAGTCGTGGCCGAACGTGGCGATCTGGCTCAAGTGGGCGAGTGTCTCCACGTTCTGCACAAGCGTCGGCCGCCGATCGACGCCACGCTCGAAGGGCCTCGGCGGTGTGAGTGTCGGCTTGGCGGGTCCACCGTTCAGCCAGTGGACGAGGGCGGTTTCCTCCCCAGCGACGTAGCGGGGAGGCGTGAGGGCGATCCGGACGTCACAGGACGGCGGCTCTTGCTCCCTTCGCTCCGCCAAGGCGCGACGTAGAGCCCGAGCGGCTTCACCGGAGGTGCGATCGACGCAGACCACGATCTCCCCTGCGCCGACGGCGTGGGCGGCGAGCAGTGCGCCGTCAAGGACCAGATGGGGCAGGCGGGTGACCAGCAGCCGGTCCTTCCCGCTGGCCGGCTCACCCTCGGTGGCATTGGCGATGACAACGCGGCGGTCGGAGCCGCCCGCCACGGCTGCGAGTTTGCGCGCCGTCGGGAAGCCGGCGCCGCCTCGTCCTTGGAGGCCGGCGCGCCCGACCAGCTCGATGAGTCGGCCGTTGGGGCGCGAACTCGCCGGAGGCGGCATCCGATAGGTGGCGCGGTGACGGGCGAGGCTGCGCCACTCCCCCGCTACGGGCAGGTCGGCGAACAGGCGGCCGGGCCCGGGTTCGACGCTCACCGCCGGCTCGCTCTCGGACGCCGGAGTTCCGTCGGCCGGCGGCTGGCCCGTGCGGGTGCCCTCCATACGGACGGTGACCGGGGCGGGCAGGACAAGCCGGCTCATGCTGCATTCCTTTCGAGGGCGCGGGGGGCGTGCGTCGCAACAGGGATGCGGCGGTTCGAGACCACTACCCGAAAGGCGGTGAGGAGGGTGATGAGGGCGGCAACACCGATGAAGCCGGCCTGCATGGCAAAGGTGTGACGGTCGGTCCCGGCCGTGAGGCCGTGCACCGTCGCCACGGCGAAGAGGGGAAAGCTCAGGTAGTGGGTCGAGCGCCAGAGCTTCTTCGGCAGTCGCGCCCGGAAGATCGAGGTCACTTGCAGGGCCAGCAGCAAGTAGAGCCCGGCCACCCCCCAGGCGACGGCGTCCGGGTGCCAGGTTCCCGTGAAGGGGACAAGAACTTCGATGATGCCGAAATGAACGTAGGTGTCGAGCACGATGGAGGTGACGTGGATGGCGAGAAACACGACTGCCGCTCCGGCGAGGAACCGGTGCAGGTCCAAGAGCCAGGCTTGGTGGAGGCGCCTGCGCAGCAGGCGTGAGCTGAGGGCGAGGCCCCAGAGCACGCTGGCGGCGAGCAGCCCCCACGTCACGAGGCCGCTCGCCCGCGCCGTGTACCAGATGAGCTTGCTGTGCATGCAGACCACTTTGGCGGGCGATCCTGAGTCCTGGCTGTGAGCAAAACGAGAACTCCCACCGACCCGAATGCACAGCGCCGCAATCGCCGCGTAGTCGGAGGCCCTTCCCAGCAACCTCAAAGGCAGGTCGGTCACGATGGTGCCCGCACAGCCAGCAACCCCGCTGCAAGAGAAGGACTCCGTATCCGTGCATGGCGTCAGGGCAACCCACACCAACGACAAGCCGCCGGCCGGCCGGCCGGCACCCAGCGCCGTCGGTGGCGCAGGCCGCCGACCAGGCCGGGCGGGCCGTCGTCACCCAGCCTGGCGTGCTCGCCTCGTGGCCGGCGCCGCCAGTGCATCAGCCACGGTGGCCATTGTGGGGGCGATCGCCGCCACCGCCTCCACGGCGAGCCCCCTGTCGGCCGGCACGCCGGTCGACAGAGCCACGTCGACCTCGAACGCCACGACGAGCACGGCCTCGGGGACGAAGAGGGCCACGAGAACAACGGCCACCCATGCCAAGGGAGCCAGCGGCACGACGACGACGCAGAGCTCCTCCACGACGACGACCACGACGCAGGCCGCCAGCACCTCATCGCCGTCCTCGAGCCCGTCCACGACCAGCAGTGGCAGCTGAGCTCCGCTGGCACGCGATGGGCACCGACGCCCACGTCATCGTCGTGGGCGGGTCGCCCGCGCTCGCTGAGCATGCCCGCGGGCGGATCGATCGCCTCGAAACCCTCTGGAGCCGCTTCCTCCCCGAGAGTGAAGTGAGCCGGCTCAACAGCGCCGCGGGCACCTTCATGGAGGTGTCGGACGAAACCCTCTTGCTGCTCGAACGGGCCCTCGACGGCTGGCGCATCTCGGCCGGGGCGTTCGACGCCACGATGCTCGACGCCGTGATCGCCGCCGGCTACGACCGGACCTTCGATGAGCTCGCCTCCCTCGAAGGCCACGACACGGATGCTCAGGCCGCATGCCGGTTTGCGTCGCTGAGGGACGGCGGCGGCGCCCCGATCGAGATCCGGTCAACGATGGCTTGTGTGAGGGAGGGGGCGGGTTTCGATTCCGGCGGAATCGGCAAAGGCCTGGCGGCGGACCTCGTCGTCGCCGAGTTGCTCGAGCGAGGCGCAAGGGGCGCATGCGTCAACCTCGGTGGCGACCTGCGTGTCGCGGGACAGAGCCCGGAAAGAGACGGTTGGACTGTCGGCATCGACCACGCCTGGTCCGAGACGCCGGTAGCGCTCGTCGGCGTCGGCAATGGTGCCGTGGCGACGTCAACCACGCTGAAGCGGCGATGGCTCGCCGGCGGTGAGTGGCGGCACCATCTCATCGATCCCCGCTCGGGCCTGCCCTCCGACAGCGACCTCAACCACGTCACGGTCATCGCCGCCGAGGCCTGGGTGGCGGAGGTTCTCGCCAAGGCTGTGTTGCTCAACGGTTCCGAGTTCGCCTTCAACATCATCGGAGGAACGGGCGCCGAGGCGCTCGCCGTCGACGACGCCGGGCGAGTCATGGCGAGCGAAGGCTTTGCCGCCTACCTCGGTGACGCCGAGCTGCCCATCTCGGTAGCCTGTTGAGCCATGCCGATCTACGAGTTTCGCTGCTCGGAGTGCGAAGCGCGTTTTGAGGCGCGCCGGCCTGCGGAGCTGTCAGACGCCCCGCCCCCGGTCTGCCCGAGCGGGCATGCGTCGACCCGGCGGCTCCTCTCGGTGTTCGCCACCGCCGGAAGGGCCACGGGTGCGAGTGGGGCGCCCGCGGGCGAGAGCAGCGCCGGCTGCGGTCCGGGCTGCGCTTGCGCCAGCCGCTGAGGGCAGCTGCTTCGGCTCAGTCGCTCAGATATGGTGGGCGAGCCAGGAGATTCCCTGGTAGAGACGCCAACCCAGGTACACGACCGAGCCCACGACGATGAATTTGAAGTGCCAGGGGGCCTTCGCCTGACGCTCCCCCTCGGCGGGCTCCTCCTCTTCTCCTTCGGCCTTCTTTCGCCGGCGCTTGGGCGCTTTGGAGCCATCGTCTCGCCGGGGTGGTTCCCTTCTTCCGTCGCCGCCCTCGCTGGGTCTCGGTCGGGCGGCGGCGTTGTGCTCGGGAGGGTCCGGCCTCGCCGGCCTCGGTCGAGCGACGGCTCTGCCGTCGGGACGGTCACCACTCGAAGGCCTCGGTCGGGCGGCGGTCTTTTCGGGACGGTCCCCGCTCGAGGGCCTTGGCCGGGCGGCGGTCTTCTCGGCGGCGTTCGTGTTGGGAGGTTTCGGTCGTGGGGCGGCCTGCTTGTCGGTCCGGTCGGCGCTCGCCCGGCTGTCCGGCTGATCTGAAGTTCGCGCCGCGGCCTTCCGAGTGCTGTCCTCGCCCCCCGGTTCACCGGGCGGACCGACCGGCGTCGGCGTCGAGCTCACACCGGTGGCACACCGTGGCGGCGGTCGCTGAACCACCGCGTCTTCGATTCGGCGAGGGCGAAGCGCTTCACGAGCTCCGCCCGGAGCTGCTCTGGCTGCACGACGGCATCGATGACGAGGTCCGAGGCGAGCCGCAGGAGATCGACGTCCGCCTCGTACTCGCGGCGGCGCTCGGCCACGTAGGCGTCACGCTCGTCGATGTCCTCGATTGCGGCGATGCGGTTGGCGAAGACGGCGTTCACGGCCGGCTCAGGGCCCATCACCGCGATCTTGGCCGATGGCAGTGCCAGGCAGGCGTCGGGGGCGAAGGCCGGGCCAGCCATGGCGTAAAGGCCGGCTCCGTACGCCTTTCGCAGGATGACCGAGATCTTGGGGACCGTCGCCTCCGACACGGCCGTGATCATCTTGGCGCCGTGGCGGATGATCCCCTCACGTTCGACCGTCGTCCCGATCATGAAGCCGGGCACGTCGGCGAGAAACAGCAGCGGCACGTTGAACGCGTCGGCGTTCCAGATGAACCGCGCCGCCTTGTCCGCCGAGTCGGTGAACAGAACACCTCCGCGCGAAGCAGGGTTGTTCGCCACGATGCCGATGGAACGGCCGTCGAGGCGTCCCCACCCGATGACGAGCTCCGGGGCGAACAACGGCTTCAGCTCGAAGAAAGAGTCCTCGTCGACGAGCGCCTCGATGACCGAGTAGATGGAGTACCCGGCACGATCGGAGTCCGGGATGGTCGAGGACGTCAGCTGCCCCGACGCCGGCAGCGCCTCCTCGTAGGGCGGCGCCTCCCGCCACGAGCCGGGGAGGTAGGAGAAGTACGCCTTGGCGGCCTCGATGGCGCCCACGTCGTCGACTGCGAGGTTGTCGCCGCAACCTGAGACGGTGGCGTGCATGCGGGCGCCGCCCATCTCCTCGAGATCGGTCACCTCGCCGACGACCATCTCTGCCATGCGGGGCGAGCCGAGGTACATGGAGGCGTTCCCCTCCACCATGAACACCACGTCGCAGAACGCCGGGATGTAGGCGCCCCCCGCAGCGGAGGGTCCGAACAGACAGCAGATCTGAGGCACTCGACCGGACAGGCGGACCTCGTTGTAGAAGATCCGCCCGGCACCGCGGCGGCCGGGAAACAGCTCGACCTGATCGGTGATGCGAGCGCCGGCCGAGTCCACCAGGTAGAAGACGGGGAGCTCGTGTTCGAGGGCGTACTCGGTGAGCCGGACGATCTTCTCGACGGTTCGCGCCCCCCAAGAGCCTGCTTTCACGGTCGGGTCGTTCGCCATGACGCAGACGGGGCGACCGTCAACTCGGCCCCGACCGGTGACGACGCCGTCGGCGGGCAGGTCGCTCGCGAGGGTGTTCGCCAGCAGCCCGTCCTCTACGAACGAGCCGGGGTCGAGCAGCAGAGCCAGGCGGTCGCGGACGAAGAGCTTGTTCTGCGCCTTGAGCTTCGCCTCCCCTCTCTCGAGGTTGCCGGACTCGGCGCGGGCGGTCGCTGACTGGATCCGCCCGGACTCGGTCTCGGTGGCCTCGGTCTCGGTGGCGTGGCGCTCGGCCCCGGTCACCGTTGTTGCCTCACCCGCACGCGCATCTCGATCGGCGTCGGCCCGAGCTCGAACCGCTCGCGCAACGATCGCTCGAGGTACCGCAGGTACGGCGGTGGTAGGCGCCGCGTGGCGAACAACGTGATCGTGGGCGGATCGATAGCGCCCTGCACGGCGTAGAGGATACGAGCACCTGGAGCGGGGTGAGCACTCTGGGCGGCTTTCAGGGCCTCGTTGAGGCGCGAGGTCGGGATGCGGCGGTGGTAGGCCGTGATCGCCTCGTCGATGACGGGCAGGAGGCGGTGCACGCCGAGCCCGCTCTTGGCGGAGATGCGCAGCACGGGGGCGTAGCCGAGAAAGGCGAGCTTCTCGCCGATCTCCTCGCCGACAGCCAGCCGCTCATCGGTGTCGAGCAAGTCCCACTTGTTGAGGAGCAGGACAGCGGGGCTCCCGGAGGCATCGATACGTTCGGCCAGACGCTGATCCTGATGGGTGACACCCTCCGTGGCGTCGAGCACGAGGAGGGCGACGTCGGATCGGTCGAGGGCACGCAGCGATCGCACGAGGGAGAAGTACTCCTGCGGATCGCCTTCGCGTGCTCGCCGGCGCATGCCGGCCGTGTCGACAAGACGCAGCGACCCCATGTCGGTCTCGATGACGGTGTCGATGGCGTCGCGTGTCGTGCCGGGCAAATCGTGCACGACGGAGCGGTCCTCTCCCACGAGCCGGTTGAACAGGGTCGACTTGCCGACGTTCGGGCGACCCATGATGGCGACGGACGAGATCGCCGGCGATGCCTCCGCCCCATCTGCGTGGTCTACGACAGCCTCGAGGCCGCTCCTCGACTTGCTCGGGGTTCTCGCCGGCGCCGTCGCCGTCGCGCCCGGGTCGGGTCGCCCACCGCCCGAGAGCTCCGGCAGCCTTGCCACCACGGCGTCGAGGAGGTCCCCCACACCGCGTCCGTGCAGCGCGCTGATGAGATGCGGCGTCCCGAGCCCGAGGGAGGAGAGCTCCCACGCCTCCGCCTCGCGCCGCTCGGAGTCGACCTTGTTCGCCACCACGACGACCCGGTCGCCCAACCTCCGCAGCACGGAGGCGACGGCGGCGTCCTCGCCCGTCACGCCGGTCGTGGCATCGAGCACGAACAGCACGAGGTCGGCCGACTTCATCGCCCGCACCGCTTGCTCGGTCACCTTGGCATCGAGGGAGTCGCCCCCCTCCACGAGTCCCCCCGTATCGACGAGACGAAACTCCTTGCCGGCCCAGTCGGCCGACAACTCGAGGCGATCACGCGTCACGCCCGGGTGGCGCTCCACGATGGCGACCTGCCGACCGATGATGCGGTTCACGAGGGTCGATTTTCCGACGTTCGGCCGGCCGGCGACGACGACGATGGGCAGCGTGGACTTCATGGCGCCCTCAGGGCCCGCACGAGGGAGCGCCCATCGGTGGCGACGACCTCCACCGCCCGTGGCAGCTCGGACACCTTGAGCCCGTCGAGGAACAGCCCGTTGGACAAGCAGACGTCCGGCAGGAGGTACCGCCCGTCCTCCGGCAGGGCCGACAGCACAGAGGTGACGTCGCTCCCGGTCATGAGGCCGGTGACGGCGATGTTGCCCCCGAAGAAGCGGTTCGGGACCGCCACGAGCTCGACGTCCTCACGGCCGATGCGGGCGAGCAGGGGCTCGAGCACCTGGGCGCCGTACTCTCCCGTGAGGACCACCGGCGGCCGCTCATCGGGGCGGCCACGACGCACGATGCGCACGGGCGCCGGCGCCGGCGCCGGCGACATCCGCGGCGCCCGGTAGCCCACCGCCGGGGCTCCTTCCACCCACTGGAAGAAGCCGGTCGTATGACCGGCGTTGCCCACGAGCGTGGCCGAATCGGCTCCTACGAGGTCGACCTCGAACGCACGGGCCATCCCGATGCCGTTCTCGTGCTGGACGAAGCCGTCGTACTCCTCCGCCGGCGGGAACGGCCACCCCGCCAACAGGTAGTACTCGTCAGCCGCGTAGACGAGGCGTCGCCCGAGGGCACGCTCGAAGACGGGTTGCCACTCGGCGACCGCCTCGACGACGGCGATCGCCTCCTCACGGGTGTGGGCCCGCATGGCCGCTTCCGTCGTGTAGCGGCTGACGCCGAGGGGCACGAGAGCGACGGTCGCCAAGTCCGAGAAGCGATCGAGCACGCCCGCCAGCGTCTCGTGCAGGACGGCAGCGTCATTGACGCCAGGGCAAACGACGACCTGGCCGTGCACCTCGATGTCGTGATCGAGTAGCAGGCGCAGCCAGCGCAGGGAGAGGGCGCCACGGCGGTTGCGCAGCATGCGAGAGCGCACCTCGGGGTCGGTGGCGTGGATCGAAACGTACAGGGGCGAGAGGTGCTGGTCGATCACCCGCTCCAGATCCGCTTCGGTGAAGCGGGTGAGGGTCGTGAAGTTCCCATAGAGGAACGACAGGCGGTAGTCGTCGTCCTTCAGGTAGAGGCTCTTCCGCATGCCCTTCGGCAGCTGGTAGATGAAGCAGAACTCGCAATGGTTGTCGCATGTGCGCACCTGGTCGAACAGCGCTGAAGCGATCTCGGCGCCGAGCGGCTCACCAGCAGCCTTCTCGACCGAGAGCGAGAGGTCGAGGCCGCCTCGCGACACGTCGAGATCGACGATGGGTTCGTCCGCGATGAGCTGGTACTCGATGACGTCACGTGGCACCTGGCCGTTCATGGAGCGGATCTCGTCACCCGGCAGCAGCCCGGCACGCGATGCCGGGGAAGGATCGGCCACGGCCACCACCCGAGGTAGTGGCATAGGTCCAGGGTATCGCCCTAACGGCCCTCCTCGGGCCCGAGCAGCGTACGACGGCTCGGCTGTGTAGAGGCATTGGCGGGACCGAGTGCCTTGATCATCTGGAGCGCCGGGTTCTCCCGACCCCACAGATCGGGAAACTCCTCCAGCGGTCGGAAGCCGCACGCAAGGTAGAAGGCCCTCGTCTTCTCGTAGCCTGCGTCCGGGCGGCGAGAGCTCAACGTCTTCACCTGGAGGAACTCCACGCCGGCATCGGCAAGGGCAGATTCGGCGTGCTCGAGCATTCTGCGGCCGACACCGCGGCGATGGTGCTCCGGCAGGACCGCCATCACGAGGACCTCGGCCGCGTAGCTCCCGAAGGTGAGCACGGTCAGCAGCCCTACGTCCTCGCCATCGAGGGAAGCGATGACGGTGGGCAGCCGATCGGCCGCAACGGTGTAGCTCTCGACGGCCTCCTCGATCCCGAACCACGTGGGCAACGCCGCGAGGATGCTGCGACAGGTCGAACCCGACCCGCCGGGCTGATCCCGCAGCTGCACCTCGCCGGCCTCTCCGTGGGTGTCGCCCGCCGTCTCGGCCACGCTCAAGCGTGCCACGACGACGCCTGCGGCGGTGGCGCGTCCAACAGGTAAAGGTCCCTTGACATCCGAGCGGTCGTTACTTACCGTCCCTGCCGCTGGCGTTTCGGGTCGCACGATTCCTTGACGTTCGAGCCGACAAGATGTCCGACCCCGAAGGAGGAAGAAAGCGCATGACCACCGACACCGAGTCTGGCGACAGCCGGGTTGCGGAGCGAGCGTGATCATCGTCGGAGGGACGTTCGAGGTCGAGCCGCACGAGCGCGACCGGTTTCTCGCCGAGCATCACGACATGATGCGCCGCTCGAGGGCAGAAGCCGGCTGTCTCGAATACACCTTCAGCGCGGATCCGCTCGACCCGAGCCGCGTCTTGCTCTTCGAGCGTTGGGAGAGTGAAGAAGTTCTCGATGCTCACTTGTCGGCTCTGCGAGCCCGACCG
>Ga0187879_10000898_pt1 | contig 20262 bp, 15 predicted proteins | sample June2016WEW_19_1_FD_132423 | JGI IMG/M metagenome (GOLD analysis project Ga0187879, IMG submission 132423) | Peatland microbial communities from SPRUCE experiment site at the Marcell Experimental Forest, Minnesota, USA - June2016WEW_19_10 | ecosystem: Environmental > Terrestrial > Soil >... | reverse complement strand
CTCGTACAGGGAGGATGAATTCGGCGGATATAGCCTGACGGGTTAACGGATCTTGCTGCGCAGCGCGCCGATGGCGGCCAATCATCTGGTGACTGGCCCCATCGGCGCGCTGGCCGTCGGCTCCGACTGCATTCCGCGCAATGACGCGTGATCCGTACTTCAGCGTCCGGCCGAGGATTCAGTAATACGGCACCTAGCCCGCTCCATAAAGGACCGCCCCCATGGCCATTAGGCAGCCTCGAGAGCAAGATGATTTCGCTGCGGAGCCACCCTCTGTAGACCTGCACGATTACTGGTCAATCATCCGCCGCCGGTGGCCGCTAATCGCAGTGTTCATCGTGATCGGTATGCTCGCCGGGGCTGCGTACTCGCTCGCACTCGCGCCTACTTATACGGCGAATACCGAAGTGGTGGTGGAGCCCGTCACCCAGGGGCCGCTGAACCAGCCGGCCCAGACCGCTTCCCAGGTCAACATGAGCACCGAGCAGGCCATTGCCCAGTCAGGACCGGTGATCCAGCAGGCCGCCGCCACGCTGAAGGTTCCCGCCAGCACGCTGGAATCAGCCGCCGCCAGCAAGCTCTCGGTCACCGTCCCGGCCAGCACGCTGACCACGTCAAACGTGCTGCAGATCGGCTGGAAGGCCAGTAGCAGGCTAGCCGCCCAGCAGGGGGCCGACGCCTTCGCCAGCGCGTACCTGTCCTATCGGCATCATGAGCTGGCCGGTCAGATCGCCGTCCTGCAAGGGACGCTGCAGCGGCAGGCATCGTCGCTGCAGACTCAGATCGGTCAGCTGTCCGCAAAGCTGAACGGGACCACGTCGGCAGCTACGCACCAGGTCCTGACCGTCCGGCTGAACGAGCTGAGCGGTCAAGCCAGCTCGGTAGAGGCTCAGCTAGCGGCGCTGCCCACCTACAACGACTCAGGCGGCAGCGTCATCCCGGCCGTTCTGCCCAGCAAGCCCTCGGGCTTCAGCCGCTCGATGCTGCTCGGTATCGGGCTCATCCTTGGACTGCTGATCGGCCTGGCGGTGGCGTTCGGAAGAGATTTTGTCGATGACCGTATCCGGGAGGCGGCGCAGCTTGAGCAGCGACTTGGCGCTCCGGTGCTCGGGATACTGCCATCGGCCGATGCCATGGCGGCGAGCCGCCATGGCCGGCCGAAGCGGCAGCCCGCCACCGTCACCGTGGCTGTCGCGGCCGACCCGGACAGCCGGGCCGCCGATGCGGCACGCGTCTTCTGCGCCACCATCGTAGCGCTGGCGTCGCGCCGCAAATTGCGCGTGCTGATGCTGATCGCGGCGGATGCCAGTATGTCCGCGGGGCTGATCGTGGCCGAGCTCGGCGTGGCACTGGCCGAATCGGGCCAGCGAGTTCTGCTGGTGGCGTCGGATACGCGAGGGTCCGTCCTGCCGCAGATCTTCGACGTGGCCGGAAACGCCGGGCTCAAGGAGCTGCTGGCCCGGGGCGGCGATCCTGCAACGTTCGCCCGGTCGCCCAAGCAGGCATCGGGCGCGGTACTGCCCGGCGAAGTCGCAGAACGGCTGTCAGTGCTGCCGAGCGGTCAGGAGGGCGCTCCTGTGCTCTCGGTCCTGGACGCTGGCCGGATGGCCACTGCACTGCGCATGCAGCGTGAAGCCCACGACTTCGTACTGCTGGACGCCCCTTCAGGAGCAGGTGCGGGCTTCTTTTCGCTCGCCCCGCACGTTGACGGCGTGATCGTGCTGGCTCGCGAGGCGCACACCCGGAGCAAGGACCTGCTATCGCTGAGCCATCGCCTCAGCCAGATTGGTGCTCCCGTGGTGGGCGGTGTCCTGATCGGCAAAGCGCGTTATGGCCGCGGCCGTCATGCGCCGGCGGCCACCTTGCCGGCGGCCGGCCCGGCCGGCCCGGCCGCTCCGGCGGCACCAGAGCGGACATCGCAGCCGGACTCAGTATCCCGGGCGACTTTGCCGCTATCGCTGATACCTGCCCACATGGCCAGGTCGGTGGCCCGGCGGAGCCGGCCATCGCGGCTGTGGTGACGGCGGCGGATGAGTCAGGCCAGCTGGCCCTGGCCGCTTCCGACGGCGGCCCGGGCCGTCCCGGCTTGACGCAGAGCCACCTGCACCTTCCAGTGACCTGGCCACTGGTGACACTTTTCGTCGCGTTCCCGCTCTGGTGGGTGCTGGGACTTAGTGCCCTTATCTGGCCGGTACTCGCCGTGCCCATGCTGATCGCAATGATCTGGCGGCGGTGGACCAGAGCTCCAGCACCCATCGTCCTATGGTTCCTGTTTTTCAGCTGGGTCCTGATGTCCGGGCTTCAGCTGAACAGCGGGACCAAGATAACTACCTTCTGCTATCGGCTTGCGCTCTACGTCGGCGCAGGCGTCCTGTTCCTGTACGTCTATAACATGCCCAGGTCAGGGCGGATAGACGTAAAGGTGCTGCGCATCCTTATCGCCTTCTGGATGATCGTGGTCATCGGAGGCTACCTCGGCATTATCGGGGGTGCGCACACCTTCCCCGCGGTCATCGAGTTCGTCCTGCCCCACAGTCTGCGCAACCAGCCATTTGTACAGGAACTCGTTCAGCCGGTACTTGCCAATGTCCAGAACTTTATCGGTTTCCCGGATCCACGCCCTTCGGCTCCGTTTCCATACACAAATAATTGGGGCGGCACTATCGCGGTGCTGACCCCGGTAGCGCTGGCCGCGCTTTCCGCTACCAGGCCAGGGCCGCGGCGCAAGCTGATCATCGCCTTCCTGGTCGCGTCGCTGGTGCCGATGGTTGTGTCGCTGAACCGCGGGATGTTCCTCAGCATCGGAGTCGGCCTGCTGTACGTGGCCATCCGGCTCGCCCTGCGCGGCCGGGTCGCCACGCTGGTGTCGCTGCTCGGGCTGATCGTGCTGGTCGCCGCGGTCGTGGCGGTAACACCGCTCAGTCACCTGATTTCGGCCAACCTCTCCAGCACGCATGGCCATAGCAACACCACCCGGGTGAGCGTGGCCCAGCAGGCGTTTGACGGCGCGAACCAATCGCCGATCTTCGGGTATGGCGAGCCGCAGGCGGTAACCGGCCAGGGCGGCACGCCGCCCATCGGTACCCAGGGCCAGCTGTGGATGGTCTTGTATTCGAACGGCTACATAGCCACCGGGCTGTTCCTCGCCTTCTTCCTTGCGGTGCTCTGGCAGACCCGGAGGGCCAGGGGCACCGCCGGCCTGTGGTTGCATGCGGCGCCGCTCGTCGCGCTGGCGCAGATCAGTTTTTACGGGTGGCTGCCCGCCGAACTTCAGGTGGTGATGGTGGTCGCGGCACTGGCCTATCGCCGGTGCTGGCGAGCCAGTGACCACGACGCGCCGGGGACTGCGCCCGGCCGGCGCAGCCGGGCTTTCCAGGCGCCGCTGGCACCGCCACCAGCCCAGGTGATCTACCGGTGAGCGAAGAGCCAGGCCGCTCGGGAGCACGGCTCTCGGGTACGGCAGCGACCGTCTTCCGCGGCTCGGTCGTCAACGTGTTCGCGATGGTGGCTGGCGCTGCCATGAGCTTCGGCCTGGTCGTACTCGTCAGCCGGTGGCTGCAGCCACGAGGCGCGGGCGCGTTCTTCGAACTGATCGCCCTGTTCACGATCTTGTCGAATACGTTCGAGCTGGGCGCGGACACGGGCCTGACCAGATGGATATCACGGGCGCGGGCCATCGGTACGCTGCGTCATGTACGGCGTGTGGTGGGGGCAGCCGTCGTCCCGGTCGGCGTCATCGGGGCCGCTGCAGCGGCGGCCATGTGGGTGGCCGCGCCGCAGCTCGCGCGGCTCTTCCTGGATGGCCTGCCCGTCGGCGACGGCAGCACGGACATCCGGATCGTAGTGCCGCTTATCCCGCTGGGCGCGCTATCGGCGTGTTTCGTCGACGGCGCGCGGGGATTCGGCCGGATGTGGCCCTACCTGCTGATCGAGGGCCTCGGCAAGCCTACGGTGCGAATCGTTCTCGTCGTCGCCGTCCTGGCGGCCGGCCTGGGGCTGCGGTTTGCCGTGATCGCCTGGGGGCTGCCGGTCGCCGCCGGGCTGGCGGCGGGAGCGATCATCTTCATGCGCCTGCTGCGAAAGGAGGCGCCGGCCTCGTCAGCGCGGCGCCGTACCGGAGGCGCACCGGACGCCGCTTCCGGCCACCCCGCCCCTGGGGTCATCGCGAGCCAGGACCTGGGGCAGGTCGGCCCGGCCACCACGGGCGGTGATCAGTTGGCCGGCGCAGGCCCGACCGGTCCCGGCCGTGCGGGGCATCGTGGGCCATGGCGCCCCATCAGCCGCCGGAGCCAGCAGCTCGCCGCAGAGTTCTGGGGCTTCACCGGGCCGCGTGCCTTCCAGGCCACTTTCCAGGTGATCATCCTCTGGCTGGACATCCTGCTCGTCGGCGCGCTGGCCTCCAGCTACGCCGCAGGTGTGTACAGCGCGGTCAGCAAGCTGGCCATCATTGGCACATTCACGCTCGAGGGTAACAGGCTGGCCATCGGCCCCCGGCTGAGCGCCCTGCTCGCCCGCCGGCAGTACGATCGTGCCGCTGAGCTGTACCAGAGCAGCACCCGGTGGCTGATGCTGGCGTCCTGGCCGCTCTACGCGGTATTCGCGATTTTCCCGGCGACCGTACTGAACATCTTCGGGCCGCGGTACACCGCCGGCGCGTCCGCCCTCACCGTGCTGTCGCTGGCGATGCTGGTCAACCTGGGCACCGGCAATGTCACGGTGGTTCTGCTGATGGGCGGCCGGAGCACCTGGAGTGCGATCAACGCGGGCGCGGCGCTGGCCGTGAACATCAGCCTGAACCTCCTCCTGGTACCCCGCATCGGCATCCTCGGCGCGGCGATCGCCTGGGCGGTCAGCATCGTGGTGGACAACGTGACCGCCATGGTCGAGATCAGGTGGGTCATGGGCCTCGACCCGTTCGGCCCCGGCTACTGGCTGGCGGCGGGGACCACACTGGCCTGTTTCGGTGGCCCGGGCCTGATCGCCCGCGCCCTGCTCGGCCAGACCCTGCCAGCACTGGGCGTGTCGCTCGCCGCCGGCCTGGTTGCGTTCGCGATCGCTCTCTACTTCGCGCGCGTGCCGTTCCAGCTCGCTGGCATCTTTGCCGCACTGCGCCCGGCTTTGCCCAGACTGTCGCCCGTCCTGCCGGGCAACGGGCCACCTAAACCCAGCTAGACCGCAGTTCACGGCTCCCGCAGAGCCCACGTTGACGAAGAGGAGACGACTATGACCCAGGAAGGCAGAGGACCGGTCAGCCAAGCGGTCCGTGAGTCCGCCAAACGCGTCCTGCGCGGTTACGGTGAGGCAACGGCCGCGCTGCGGCGAGGGCCGGACTTCGTGATCATCGGGGCCAAGCGCGGCGGTAGTACATCGCTGTACAACTACGTGCTCGAGCATCCGAGCATCGTTCCGTTGTTCCCGAGCCGCCAGCACATCAAGGGAGCGCATTACTACGACACCCGGCACGCGCGCGGCCTGACCTGGTACCGCTCGCATTTCCCGATGGAAGTCGGCGGCCGCCAGCTGGCGCGCCCGAAGCTGCGCCCGGCCATCTGCGGTGAAGCGAGCCCTTACTACTTGTTCCATCCGCTAGCCGCGGAGCGGCTGGCGCACGATTATCCCGATGTGCGCATCGTCGTGGCGCTGCGCGATCCGGTGGAGCGGGCGTATTCGCATTTCAAGGAGCGAACCCACCACGGTGGCGAGACGCTGAGCTTCGAGGAGGCGCTGGCGGCCGAGCCGGGGCGCCTGCGCGGCGAGGCCGAGCGCATCATCGCCGAACCCGGTTATACCAGCGCGGAGCATGAGAACCACTCGTACCTGGCGCAGGGACGGTACCTCGACATGCTCCCGCGCTGGTTCACGTTCTTCCCCCGCGAGCAGATCCACATCGCGGTGAGCGAGGAGTTCTACGCCGACCCCGACCAGCACGTGAACGAGGTGTGGAAGTTCCTCGGCCTGCCGCCGCACCGGCTGCAGAGCCGGGTCCGGCATAACTACCTGCCTGCTCCGGAGATGGCGCCGGAAACGCGCCGCCGCCTGCAGGAGTCCCTCGCCGATCACAATCGCGACCTGGCCGGCCTGCTCGGGCGTCCGCTGCCCTGGCCAGCGGGTCTGACGTCAGCCCGGTGACCGGGTTCTCGCCGGGGAACGCCTGGCCCAAGGTAAGCGTGATCGTCGCCACCAGAGGCCGGCCGCAGCTGCTGCGCCGCGCCGTGGTCAGCATCCTCGGCCAGGCCTATCCGGGTGCGCTGGAATGCGTTCTGGTCTTCGACCAGACCGAGCCTGCCGACGTGCAGGTCGACGTGCCGTCCGGGCGGCGGGTGCGGGTGCTGACGAATAGCCGCACGCCAGGCCTGGCTGGGGCCAGGAACACCGGTATAGCCGCCACGGATGGGGCACTGATCGCGTTCTGCGATGACGACGATACGTGGCAGCCCAGCAAGATCGCCGTGCAGGTCGAGCTGCTGGAGCGGTCGGCAGCCGACTTCGCGGCCTGCGGCGTCCGCATTCACCATGGCGAGCACGTGGCCATCAGGATTCCTCCCGCCGAGGTCGGGTTTGACGATCTGGTCCGGGAGCGGATAACAGCGCTGCACCCGTCCACGTTTGTCATCCGGCGATCGGCCCTGACCGCAATAGGGCTGGTGGACGAGGAGATCCCGGGCTCCTACGGCGAGGATTACGACCTGCTGCTGCGGGCGGCCAGGCACGGCTCCGTCGTCGCCGCGACGCAGCCACTGGTGGACGTGTTCTGGCACGAGCAGTCGTACTTCGCCGAGCGGTGGCAGACGATCACCAACGCACTGCGCTTCCTGCTGAGTAAGTACCCCGAGCTCAGCGCGGACCCGGCCGGCCGGGCCAGGATCGAGGGCCAGATCGCGTTCGCCGAGGCTGCCCTGGCTCGCCGGCTGGATGCCTGCCGGTCAAGCCTGCACGCGTTGCGCGGCAACCCCCGTGAGCGCCGGGCTTACCTGGCGCTCGCGGTGGCCGCGGGCGTGGTCCCCGCCAAATCAGTTGTCCGCGCCGCGAATCGCCGAGGCCGCGGGATCTGAGTTTGCTACTAGCTACCAAGAAGAAGATTGCGGGTAAGTTCATGATCAAGACTCCCAAGCCAGCCGGGCCTGCGACGTCAGCGCTACTCAAGCGGGGCGTGCCAGCGGCAGCCATCCTGATGCTCGTGGGGGTGGCCGCCTGCAGCTCGTCGCATCCAGCCGCATCGAGCGGCGCCGCGACGCCAGCCACGGCGCCAACCGCGGCGCAATCGGCGGCGGCCGCACCGGGCGGCGCTGCGACGCCGGGCGCTTCAAGCCCCACAGCCAGCAGCACCGACACCGCGCCCCGGAAGGACATCATTGCCGGCCTGATTGGCTTTAATGGCAAGCTCGAAGTTTCCGGCGCCCACAGCCTTGATATGTCGTTCACTGCCTTTCCCGGCGTTACCAGCCCGAAGAGTTCATGCGCGCACATTGCCGCGGCTGGCACGCCTGCCGGTAAGGATGTGGGCTCGCAGTTCCGGATCCCCAGCCCGCCAGAAGGCGGCAACGTGGCGATCGCGGCCGACATATCGCCTTACCGCGGCTCCGGCTCATATCGCAAGGCGTCGCTCGTTACCGTCGGACCGAGCGTTATGATCGGCAACGCGTCCTACAACCTGCTCGCGGCCGGCGCCACCGTGACCGTGACGTTCCGCGCTAACGGTTCGGGTGAGCTCACCTTTGCCGGCGCCGCCGCTGCCAAGGCTGGCCAGCCCACTCTTTCCGGCGCAATTCAGTGGACCTGCTTCGTGCAGTAGCCCTGGGCCCGTTACGGTAGCGAGGATTCTGGCACCTATAGCAGTCAGTAAGCACGCCTGCACAAATATGAACGGCTTGGACAGCGGGAACTGCACGATCAATTGATCCTGTCCATTCGCCCTGACGGCCGTACTCGTCGCTGGCCTCGATGGCCGGATTTTGACGGATCAAACGGGGCGGGCAGCGTGCGGGAGGCTGCCACGTCCCCGTGATGTGGAGCTCGGGGCAGGTCCGGGGTCACCCGGCCGGCTGGCCGAGCTCACCCGGCCGGGTGAGCTCGGCCAGCCTGATCAGCGAGCGCAGGATCAGCCAGCCGAAGAGCCAGCCGCCAAGGATGTCCTCAGGCCAATGCCGCCCCAGATACAGCCGCGAGCCGCCCTGGGCAGCTATTACCGTAAGCACGATGGACCAGACGGCCCAGCGCTCCGCCGGTGAGTTCCAGTGCTCGGCCAGCAGGTGCGCCAGCAGGCCAAAGGTGATGACCGTCCGGGCCGCGCCGCCGGAAGGGAAGTCCCCGGGGGGTCCCACCGAGTGCTCCTCCGCCGGCTTGCTCCCTTTCACCAGTGTCTTCAGCAGCTTCTGCAAATAGATCTCGGCGGCCAGGCCACCGGCGAGCAATGGTACCGGCACCCAGTCCCGGCGTTCGTACGCTACGAGGCCGCCGACCAGCACCGAGAACGGGACGAGTACCGGGTAGTCGCCCATGCCGGTGATCGTCTGCTCCAGACGGCGGGCAAGCTGGGGCGACCGGCGCGCGCGTACGTGCTCATAAACCTCTCGCGACGGCCGGATTATCAAGTCTTTCTGCATCAGCTTGCCGACTGCCCAGCTGGTCAGAACCGTCGTTGCGCCGCCCACGGCCAGCGCCCCTGCCAGCTTGGCGGCTCGGCCCGGCATTGCTGACCTGATCATGGTCGCTTTCCGCATTGGATCACAATAGCGGAAGCCCCGGCCCGCTTTGCGGGGTAGCCTCTCATAGTCTGCCTGGTAGGGGCCGCGAGAGACCAGATCGGGTACGTTGTGGCCAGAACCGGGGAGCCGTGCCGGGATGCGCATTACAACAGTCCCTTCGGTTCCGGAAAAATGCGGGTTAGCTCTGTCCGGCAGGTGTATGTGGTGCAGAATAAGAAGGCCTTCCTGCTTGACCGGCAGATCAGGTGACCGGGTATGGCTGAGCGCCCGTAAACCGGCATCCATGGCTGGGATTTTGGGGCTGGGAGATGTAGGAGCTGGGAGATGTATTCGTATGGGTGAGGCGCGGGACCTGCTTGATGAGTATTTCGCTGCTTCGGAGGATAAGCAGCGCCAGTTGCGGGCCACGAAGGCATCTGATGTCGGTGCGCGCGTGCTGCTAAAGCATCTGGTTCCGGTGCGCTATCGCGGGACCGGCAGGATGATTCTCACCAACCTGGTGCGGCCACGTGAGCGGCGCAAGGCCCGGGCGGTAGCCGGCCAGCCTGAAATCCGGCTGCATCTTGGCTGCGGTGGCGAGCGAAAGGCGGGCTGGATCAACATCGACCTGCTTGGCGATCCGGTCGACGTGGCCTGGAACATGGCCAGCCCGCTGCCCTTCGACTCTGGATCCGTCGCGGCAATCTTCCACGAGCACTTGCTTGAGCATCTGCCGCTGGGGGCTAGTGACGTCTTCATGCAGGAGTGCTACCGGGTGCTGCGCCCCGGCGGAATCCTGCGGGTCGGGGTTCCCGATGCCGGCAGTCTCATCAGGTCGTACGCGGGCGATCAGAGCTACCTGGAGGAACTGCATCCTGGTCGTCCCACCGCGCTCCTGGCCGTGCAGGAACTGTTCTACTGGCACCGGCACTGTGCCATGTTCGACGTCGAGACGCTGGACCTGCTCTTCCGGGCCGGCGGATTTCCTGACCCGCGCCAGCGCGAGTTCGGTGACACCGACTTGGGCCAGGCGCCGGACACCGAGCGCCGACGAGCCGAGACGCTCTACATGGAAGCCCGCAAGCCCGCCGGCCAGAGCTGATCGGTAATTTCCTGCGCAGCATCGGTCCTGGCTGGTGCGGGGCTGGCCGGTGACGAGTCCGGCTCAGCCGTGGGCAGGTCGACAGTCAGCTTTTCGCAGCAACGCAAGCGCCGGAAGCCGCGACTGCGGCGCGCCAGGCCTTGATCGAGGCTGAGTCATTGAGTTCCATCCAGGGAAAGCCTCTGGAATTGAACAGTACCCCGAAGAGGGCGCCAGTGCCCCTGAGGTAGTTCGCAACCTCTGTCAGCCATTGCGGCCGGCCGGCCGAAGTCCCGAGCGCGAACTCGGCAAAGCCGAATGGCAGCCCGGCGCTCCGGGATGCGGCTTCGGCCGGCCCCATGAAGTCCGCGGGCGACGTGGGCTGTGGGTTCGAGTCGTGCACTGTGCCGGCCGGGTAGGCGTCCCAGCCCAGGGTGTTTATCACGTGGCCGCCGGGCAGGTAGTTCTTCCAGTTGAGGCCGGAAGCCGGGTCCAGGTCCCAGCTCATCAGGATCAGGGTGGACTTCAGGTACGGGTTATGTGCCTTGGCGGCGACGGCGACGATATGTGCCCACGCTGCCTTGTACTGCGCGAGCGTGAAGTCGCCCGCCTCGATCAGTGGCTCAGGTTCGTGGTAGTAGGAGTAGTAGATGGGGCGGCCCGTCGGAGCTGTATCGAAGAAGTGCGCCAACGCGGCGTCGTCCGCGCCGGACAGGACGCTCGCTGGTGGTGAGCGGAAGCTCACCACCAGCGCCGAGTGGTTAAGGGCCGCCACGCCGGTGGTCCAGGCAGCGGGATCTGGCATGCCCGTGTAGTAGACGCGCAGGACCGGCTGATGCCCGAATTCGGCCGTGGCTGTCTTCAGCTGGCGTGGGCTGGTCGCGTCGACGCCGAGCAGCGTGTCGCTGGAGGTATCAGCCGTCCTGCCGTGTGCGGTACCGCAGTTCGCCGTGTTCAGTGATACGCCGCCGGCCGCATTGCCTCCGTTGCGCAGCACCATGACGGCTGCCGCAAGGGCGATCACGGCGAGGCCGCCCAGCACCCCGTAGAGCCTTCGGTGGGCTGCCACCCCCCGGCGCGCAGGCCGCGAGGGTCCTGAATGGCCCGGACGGAAGTCTCCGGAATGCCGTGACCGGCGACGTCTGCGGCGCATGCGGCTCCTCTCCTCGGCCGGGTACCGACGGGGCAGCATCGGACTGGCCGGTATCGCGTCGGCCGCTGGCTGCTGAACATCCTAGGGACTCCGCCGGGGCTGGACGTCCTGTCCTGATCAAGCGAGGCTGGTCAGGAGCGCGGGAGCGGCACGCCCCTACGACCCCTCAACGACGATGGGAGCCCGGCCGATGACGACCGTCACTCAACCGGACGAAGCCACAGCCGCGGTGACCACCTGGCTCGGGCAGTTCGGCGAAGCGCTCGCCGCGAACGACCCAGCCCGGGCCGCCGCGCTGTTCACCGAGGACTCCTTTTGGCGGGACCTCATCGCGTTCACCTGGAACATCAGGACCTTCGAGGGGCGGGACGAGATCACCCGCATGCTCGGCGCCACCCTGTCGCGGGTCCAGCCCGGCGGCTGGAAAATCACCGCTGGCGGGGAACCAGCCGAGGCGGGCGGCGTCACCGAGGCATGGATCGATTTCGAGACCTCCGTCGGCCGCGGCAAGGGACAGCTGAGGCTACGCGACGGCCAGTGCTGGACCCTGCTGACCACGCTGTATGAGCTCAAAGGCTACGAGGAGCCGAACGGGCCGAGACGCCCGATGGGCGCCGAGCACGGCGCGAACCCGGACCGGACCTCCTGGCAGGAAAACCGGGACCAGGAAGCGGCCAGCCTAGGGGTCACGCAGCAGCCGTACGTGCTGATCGTCGGCGGCGGGCAGGCCGGCATCGGGCTCGCCGCCCGGCTGCGGCAGCTCAGCGTCCCGACGATCGTCATCGACAAGCGCGCCCGGCCGGGGGACCAGTGGCGCAGCCGGTACAGGAGCCTCTGCCTGCACGACCCGGTCTGGTACGACCACATGCCGTACCTGAAGTTCCCGGACAACTGGCCGGTGTTCTCGCCCAAGGACAAGATCGCCGACTGGCTCGAGTCCTACACCAGGATCATGGAGCTCAACTACTGGCCCAGCACCGAGGCCAAGAGCGCCAGCCATAACGAAACGACCGGGGAATGGACGGTGACCGTCGAGCGGGAGGGCCAGCCGGTGGTGCTCCGGCCCCGGCAGCTGGTGCTGGCCACGGGGATGTCCGGTAAGCCCAGTGTCCCGTCCTTCCCGGGCATGGAGACGTTCCGCGGCGACCAGCACCACTCCTCGGCCCACCCGGGCCCGGATGCGTACCGGGGCCAGCGGTGTGTGGTCGTCGGGTCCAACAACTCCGCCTTCGACATCTGCGGCGCGCTCTGGGAGACCGGCGCGGACGTGACCATGGTCCAGCGGTCCTCGACGCACATCTCCCGGTCCGCCTCGCTGATGGAGATCGCGCTCGGCGCCCTGTACTCCGAGGAGGCGGTCGCGGCCGGGATGACGACCGAGAAGGCGGACCTCACCTTCGCGTCCGTCCCGTACCGGATCATGCACATCTTCCAGATCCCGGTGTACGAGCAGATGCGGGAGCGGGACAAGGACTTCTACGAGCGGCTGGAGAAGGCCGGCTTTGACCACGACTGGGGCGACGACAACTCCGGCCTGTTCATGAAGTATCTGCGCCGCGGGTCTGGCTACTACATCGACGTCGGCGCGGCCGATCTGGTGGCGAATGGCGACGTCAAGCTGGTCCGGGGCCAGGTCGACCACCTCACGGAGACCGGCGTGGTCCTCGAGGACGGCACCGAACTGCCCGCTGACCTGGTCGTCTACGCCACCGGCTACAACTCGATGAACGGCTGGGCCGCCGACCTGATCTCACCGGAAGTCGCGGACAAGGTCGGCAAGTGCTGGGGGCTGGGCTCCGGCACCACCAAGGACCCCGGTCCGTGGGAGGGAGAGGAGCGCAACATGTGGAAGCCGACCCAGCAGGAGGCGCTCTGGTTCCACGGCGGGAACCTGCACCAGTCCCGCCATTACTCCCTCTACCTCGCGCTGCAGCTCAAAGCCCGCGAGGCCGGCCTTCCCGCCCCCGTCTACGGGCTGCAGGAAGTCCACCACCGCAGCTAGTACCCGGGCCGGGCTGGCTCCCGGCGGTCAGGCCCACTTGATGGCGTCGATGTGGTCCAGGCGCGGCAGTCGGCCGAACCACGAATCCGGCCCGGGGTGGCCGATGTTGAACCGCCGCGGGGGCCACTGACCCACGGGCGGGTTGCGGGATGGCGGTCAAGCGGAATAATTACGGACGTAACTGGCCGGATCGCCAGCAGCGCTCCGGCCGATTCTGGTGCTTCAGCCCGGCAGGGCGAAGGCGGCGGCACCGGCGACCAGGGAGGTGCGCAGAGCGCTGTGACCGGGGGGGAACACCGGGATCCGGCCAATTTCACCGTCGGATCGGTGGTCGCTGGCTACCGGCTGGAGGAGCAGATCGGCCGGGGCGGGATGGCGGTCGTCTACCGCGCCCGCGATGTCCAGCTGGGCCGCAACGTCGCCCTCAAACTGCTCTCCCCCGTGCTCGCGCTGGACGATGCCTTCCGGCAGCGCTTCATCCGTGAGTCCCGGGCGGCGGCGGCCGTCGACCACCCGTACATCATTCCGATCTTCGCTGCGGGGGAGAGCGACGGCGCGCTGTTCATCGCGATGCGATACGTGCAGGGCGGCGACGTTCGCAGCCTGATCGATGCCGAGGGACCGCTGCCCCCGGACCGGGCCGCCGGGATCATCACGCAGGTGGCGCTGGCGCTCGACGCGGCCCATCTGCACGGGCTGGTGCACCGGGACATCAAGCCAGCCAACATGCTGCTGGACTCGGTAGCGGGCAGTGACCAGCGGGATCACGTCTACCTGGCCGACTTCGGCCTCAGCAAGCGGTCGCTTTCTGTGACGGGGCTGACCTCGATCGGCCAGTTCCTGGGCACCCCGGCCTACGTCGCGCCGGAGCAGGTCGAAGGGCGCCCGGTGGACAGCCGCGCCGACCAGTACGCGCTCGCGTGCGCGTCGTTCGAGATCCTGTCCGGCGCTCCGCCCTACGAGCGGGACGACGACCTGGCCGTCATGTGGGCGCATGTCTCGGTGCCGCCGCCCTCGCTGTCCGAGCGCCGGCCCAGCCTGCCCGCGGCGGTCGACGCGGTGCTGGCCAAGGCGATGGCGAAGGCACCGGCCGATCGCTACCCGACGTGCATCGCCTTCGCCCTGGCCCTGCGCCAGGCGCTCGGCGCGCAGGTGAAGCCGGGCGACCTGGCGGTCCCCGAGCCGGGGCGGCCGCCCACCGTTGTTTCCGGGCCAGTCGCCGGGACACCCGGGGAGCCAGCCGGGCCGCGCCCGCACCCAGCTACGGAGATCTCCCGGCCTCGCGCCCGGCCGGAGGCCGGTTCCGCTGCTGCCGCGGACCAGGGGCGCCCGGGGGTGCCCGGAGAGCACGCCACGCCCGGAGAGCGTGCCACGCCAGGAGAGTACGCCGCCCCCCAGCCGCACGCGGCCGACCCCGCTGAGCCCTCGGCTCCTCCGTATGGTGCTCCGCCGTCCCGGGACGCTCCGGCGGTCCCCCCGGATCCGGAACGGCCGCCCCCGCTCCGGCCCTACGAGCCCCCGCAGCCTTCCTTCCGCCCGCGGGAGCCTTCAGCCGCTCCGGACGACGCTCCGGCCGCGCAGCGCTCCGGCCCGCCGCCGGCTAGTCCCTATGACCCCCCGGCTTCCTTCGGTCCGCGGGAGCCTTCGGCCGCTCCGGATGACGCTGCGGCCGCGCAGCGCTCCGGCCCGCCTCCGGCCAGTCCCTATGAGCCCCCGGCTTCCTTCCGGCCGGTCGAGCCGCCGGCTTCCTTCCGCCCGCGGGAGCCTTCGGCCGCTGCGGATGACGCTGCGGCCGCGCAGCGCTCCGGGCCGCCTTCGGCTAGTCCCTATGAGCCGCCGGCTTCCTTCCGCCCGCGGGAGCCTTCAGCCGCTCGGGACGAGGACCCGGCCTCTTCCCGCTCCCGCCCACCCCCGGCTAGTCCGTACGAGCCCCCGACCGAAGATGGGTGGCTTGCGCCGCTTCGCTCATTCGGCGGCGACCCCGCCGGCGCCGGCGCTTCGCCCCGTCAGCCGCCGCCCTACCAACCCCCGCGCCGGGAATCGGCCCGCACGGGGCCGCCCGGCCGGGACGACCATGGCGGTGCGCCGCCGCCGGGCCCGGAACGCAGCCGACAGGCACGGAATCGGCGCTGGTGGCGGCGGGGCGCCGTGGTTATCGGCTGCGCGGCCGTGGTCGGGATCGCCGCCGGGGTGGTGCTGGGCCTTGGCGGGACCAAGAGACCGCCCGGGGGCAACGCCAGCTCTCCCGGCGCCGGAAAGAGTGCTGCAGCCGTGCTCCCGGCGCTCTCGGCCCCGGGCTGCAGCACCGCTGTCGCCGGCGCCAGCGCCCTGTCCGGCGTCCGCTCGGCGGACGTCAGCGTGGGCTCAGGGCCGTTCGGGGTGGTCACGACCGCGGATGGCCAGTTCTCGTTCGTCACGCTGACGAACGCCGTCGCGATGCTCAGCGACGGTTCCTCGCTGGCTCCGACGCTGGACCGTGTGCTGTCCGCGCCCGGGGCCACTGGCAGTGAGCAGCTCACCAACGACGGGAAGTACCTGCTGGTGGCGGCGAACAGCGGCGCGCTCGTGTTCAGCGTGGCCGATGCTGAGCAGGGCGGCAGCGGTCTCGTGGGCGCGCTTACCAGCCCCTTCGGCAGCGGGGCGGTCGAGGTGGCGGTCTCGCCGGATGACAAGTTCGCGTTCGTCACGCTGGAAAATAGCGCCGACCTGGTCGTGTTCAACCTGCAGAGCGCGCTGGCCAACGGCTTCGGTGCGGCTGACGTAGTGGGGAAGATCCCGCTCAACTACGCGCCCGTCGGGCTGGCGATCTCACCGGACCATCGCTGGCTGTACGCCACGAGCAGGATGCGCGCCCAGACGACGGCACCGTCGGAGGGCACGCTGACCGTCATTGACCTGAACCGGGCCGAGACCACGCCGTCTTCCGCCGTCGTGTCCACGGTCACGGCCGGGTGCGGCCCGGCCCGGGTCATCGCCTCCCCGGACGGCCACTACGTGTGGGTGACCAGCCGGGATAGCAACATGCTGCTCGGCTTTTCCGCAACCACGCTGCGCACCGACCCGGCCCACGCGCTGGTCGCGCGGGTCAACGTGGGCCCGGCACCCATCGGCCTCGCCCTGGTCAACGGCGGCAGCCGCATCCTGGTGGCGAACTCCAACCTGTCCGGTCAGCACGGCGTCAGCACGAGCATCTCGGTGATCAGCACCTCGGCCGCCCTGAGCCGACGTCCCGCCCTGCTGGGCCAGATCAGCACCGGCCTGCTGCCGCGCGAGTTCGGCCTGGCGCCGGACGGCAAGACCGTCCTGGTGGTGAACTCCAGCTCCGGTCAGGTGCAGGCCATTGATTTGAGCACGCTGCCCTGACCGGGTCCTGACGATGCTCTGAGCAGGCTGGACCGGGCCGCCAGACCGGGCCGCCAGACCGGGCCGCCAGACCAGGCCGCCAGACCAGGCCTACTGGGGCGATGTAACCGTTCCCGGTCGCGGCGGAGCCGGTCCAGGACCTCGTCCGGGTTCTCGGTGGTGACCCGGATCATGGCCCGCACGGCGTCAACCAGCGCCACGCGCGGTACGTCGAGCTCCACGGCGGCCTCGTCCACCCAGCGGGTGAGCTGCCGGTAGAGCTCCGGGCTGAGGTCGAGGGTGATCCGGACCGGCTTCGACCGGATAGCGGTCTGACCGGCCGGCCGGGCGGCGGGCTCGGCCCGCCGCCCGGCGGCCGCGGCCATCTGCGCCCGGCGCTGCTCCCGCTGGGAGGTCATGACCGCACCGAGCAGAGCGGCGAGCAGCGCTCGACCAGGTTGTGCGCCACTTGGCGCCACACGTCATGCTCGGAGATCCTGATCGGCATGCCGAAGCTCTGGGCGTACACCTCGAGCCGGGGCACGGCCGGGTCCAGCACGTCGTAGCCAAGGCCGCGCAGCGCCTCGCGCGCGTCCGTGGTGGAGTGCGCGCGGGAGATGCAGCGGTTCAGCAGTACGGCCGAGCGGACCGGCCTATCCCGGAGCGACTCCACCTCAGCGATCTCCTCCCGGACCGGCGTGGTGCGGTTGATCTCGATGGGACTCGGCGCGCAGGGGATCACGACCTCGTCGACGTAGCGGAGTGCTGACCGGGCGATCCCGGCGTGGTCCTCCATCTGCGGCGTGTCGATGATCACCACGTCATCATCCCGGGCGATCTCCGGGACGCGGCGGTGCAGTTCGCGGGAGGGCAGGGCCACCATCCGGAACGGGAACGCCGCTTGGGTCAGGGCCAGCCCAGGATTCATCGCGGCGAGATCGGACCATTCCAGCGCACTGCCCGAAGGATCCGCGTCCACCAGCAGGACGCTGTTGCCGGCCTGCGCGAAAACATGAGCCAGCCAGACGGCCGAAGTGGTCTTGCCCGTGCCTGGCTTGAGGTTTGCCAGGGCAACGGTTAGGCCAGTCATCCGAGCATTATCGCAGCGTCTGCGGCTTAACGGTACCAACAGTTCACAGGTCTGACGCTCGGTGCACGCCCCTCAACCTTCGGCAACTGCGCAGGTTCCCCGTCGGTGCCGCCGTTTCTGCCGTAATGCAGCAATTACTGTGTTGCGGCAGAGCGAGCAGTCTTCGGGGGACAGCGGCGCTACCGCCCGATCTTCGCCGTACCGAAACTTATCCACAGGCTGTGGATAGCGTTTGTGGGTAATGACAGCGATGTAATTCAGCCCGGCTGCGGCTCACCCGGCCCGGGTCGCCACCCGGCCATCAGCGTGCGGGCGGCCGCGCCGCCGTTTGACGGCCACGATCGCCCTCTGGTCGAAGATCTCGCCGCCCCACACGCCGCACGGTTCCCGGCGCTCCACCGCTCCGGCCAGGCACGGCACCCGCAGCGGGCATCGCCGGCGGCGCGCCTTCGCCTCCTCCAGATCGTCCGGGTTCTGGGCGAACCAGAGCCAGGAGTCCCCGCTGCGGCACGGCACCGGGCCGGCCAGTTCGGTGGCCCGGCGAGCCAGCGTTTTTACCGATCCCTCGCTCATGTCACTCCCCGTGGCGATAGGCCCCCATCCACTGTCCCGTTCGGCGCGGGGGCGCCGCATCGACCGGGAGGATGATCTCGTCCACGCCATTCGGTCATCCTCCGGACGGAGGAGGCGTGGTAAGTAAGACGGCTGTCAGGCATGATTTGGGACTTGACATCCTCCCCCGCTTAGAGGCGGGGGATTCCAGCTACTACGCCGATTGGAGCAGCAGTTGAGGTTCGCGGTTCACGGGCCGGGCTGCCCCGTCGCCTCCCCGCGCAGTCACGGCGTGCCCCGCCGCGATGTTGATGGCCGCGTTCACGTCCGCGTGGCAGGCGAAACCGCAGGCAGTGCACCGGAACACGGTTTGGCTCTGACGCGAGTCCCGGTCCACCTGCCCGCACGCCGAGCACCGCTGGCTCGTGAACGCGGGGCTGATCTTCTCCACCCGGCCCGGGGCCTTGTCCTGCAGCCGGCGCACCAGCAGGCCCCACCCCGAACCCAGGATGCCCCGGTTCAGCCCGGCCTTGGCGCGGACGTTGCGGCCCGGGTCCTCCCGCGTGCCTTTCGCGGACCGGGTCATGTTGCCGATCTTCAGGTCCTCAACCCGGATCACGTCGAACCGCCGCGCGATGTCCGTGGACACCTTCTCGGCCCAGTCTTTGCGCCGGTCCGTCTCGCGGGCCCGCAGCCGGGCGATTGCGTGCTTTGCCCGGCCGCGGCGGTTCGATCCCCGCGTAGCGCGGGCGAGCGTGCGCTGCATGCGCCGCAGCCTGGCCCGCTCCCGCGCGGTCAGGGCCGGGGCGTGCAGCATCTGGCCGGTGGACAGGGCCGCGGAGACCGCCACCCCCCGGTCAATGCCCACCGTCTGGCCGTTACCGGGGGCGGGAACCGGCCCCGGGATCACCGCGAAGGCGACATGCCAGCGGCCCGCACGGTCCCGGGTCACCCGGTAGGACTTCGCGCCCGGCGGCACCGCGCGGGACCAGCGGAACCGCACCCACCCGGCCTTGGGCACCCAGACCTGACCGGTTTTCCGGCTGAGCCGGCGGACGTCCCACTGCCGCCCGCGCCGCCCGGTGATCCGGAACCCCTCATCCCGCCCGGCCTTGCGCCACGACGGCCGCCCGGCCGGGTCCGCCGGATCGAAGAACTTGGCCATCGCCCGGCCGAAGTCACGCAGTGCCTGCTGCTGGACGGTCTGGGAGCCGGCGGCCAGCCATGGGTGCTCCGCCCGCGCCCCGGTGAGCTGCCGGCACTGCTCCAGGTAGCGCGGCGCGCCGGGCCGGCCCGGACGCCAGTGGCAGTGCTGCTCCACGGCCAGGTTCCACACGTACCGGGCGTGGCTGCAGTGGTCCCGCAGCACCGCTTCCTGGGCGGGCGTGGGGAGCAGCCGGTACCGGGACATGCGAACACACTATCGAATACCGCCGACAATTCCGGGGAGGTGAAGCGGCGTTTCCGCCACGGCCTAAAGGCCGGAGTATCCACGCCGCGATCCTGATGACCGAGCTTCCGGCCGCCTACTACCTGCCCCTGGGTGACGGCCACTTCGAGCCCACCGAGGCTACGACGAGCCCCTGGGACAGCGGGGCTCAGCACGGCGGGCCGCCCACCGCGCTGCTCGCCAGCTGCCTCGACGACGCCTTCGGCCGCCCGGGCCTGCGAGTGGCCCGGATCAGCGTGGACTTCCTCGGCCCGGTGCCCCGCATCCCGTCCCGCGTGCAGACCGAGCTGCTGCGGCCCGGCCGGCGTACCCAGCTGAGCGAGGCGAGCCTCTGGGCCGGCGAGCGCCGGGTGGCGGTGGCCCGGGTATGGCACCTTGCGACCGGCCCCGGCCCCGAAGCCGACGCGACCAGTCGCGCGCGGGGAAATGGCGCTTACCCGATGGGAGGTCCCAGTGCCGCGCCGGGAGGTCCCAGTGCTGCGCCGGGAGGTTCGGGTTCCGCGCCGGGCGGTTTCGGTCCCGCGCTGGGAGATCCCGGTCCCACGCCGGGAGATCCCGGTCCCACGCCGGGAGATCCCGGTCCCCGCCCGGAAGCCGAGCACGCCACGGCCGGGCCCGTCCCGGTCGGTGACGCCGGGATCGCTGAGTACGATGCAGCGCTGCCCGGCGATCTGCCCGATCCGCAGCCGCAGCTGTTTTTCGGCGATGACGACCAGTGGGGCTACGGCCGGGCCACCGAGTGGCGGACCGTCTCCGGTGGGTACGCGAGCACCACCGGAGCCGCAGACGTGTGGACCCGGGTCCGGATTCCGCTGATAGCCGGCCGCCCGCTGGACGGGCTGGCCCGGTTCGCGATCGTGGCCGACTCCGCCAACGGCCTCAGCGCCCCGCTGAGCTTCCGCGAGTGG
>Ga0187879_10000897_pt1 | contig 20264 bp, 17 predicted proteins | sample June2016WEW_19_1_FD_132423 | JGI IMG/M metagenome (GOLD analysis project Ga0187879, IMG submission 132423) | Peatland microbial communities from SPRUCE experiment site at the Marcell Experimental Forest, Minnesota, USA - June2016WEW_19_10 | ecosystem: Environmental > Terrestrial > Soil >... | reverse complement strand
CGAAACGGTCCTCGGCGAGTTCATCGATCATTACAACGAGCATCGTCCGCACCGCTCCCTTGGTCAGCGGGCGCCGCTCGCGATGGCGAAGACGAAGCCGCGGATCAGCGAACCGGATCCAGCCCAGCTACGACGGAGCGACAAGCTGGGCGGTCTCGTTGACGAGTACCGACTCGTCGCATGAGCTGGGCGGATGGGGTTCTCGGCACGGACAGGTCTCGTTCACCAGTACCGACTCGTCGCATGAGCTGGGCGGATTGGGGCTCTCGGCACCGACACCCTCGCGACATCGACGGTACGGGGGTCCACGGCGATCCTGCGCACCGAGCGGTGTGCGTCACGCAGCGGGTTGGACAGCCCCGCAGCCGGTGCGGTGGGGCCTGACGCGAGCCCCAACTCAGGACTGGCGGTACCGGTGCTCCGCGACTCGCTCACTTCTTTGCAGGGTTCGTGGACTTCGCTGACTGGGCGTCTTTCGGTGCCGCCCCCGAGGGCCCGGCCCGGCTCGCGTCGCCGGCTGTCTGCGCGCAAGGAGCAATGTGGCGGGCACCGGCGCCGTGTGCCTTGGTCAGCTCCCTTAACGCGTCGGGGATGTGGGCGCTGATCGCCCACGGGTCGGAGATGAGCTCGGGGTCGCACTGCAGGCCGAAATCCACCGAGTCGATGTAGCTCATCACCGTGCAGTTGAGCCCTATGCCCATCATCAGCGGGCCAATCGGGTAGATCGCCCGCACCCGGGCACCGGCGCAGTAAAGCGGGAAGGACGGCCCGGGGACGTTCGACACCACGACGTTGATGGTCGCGGGACTCAGCTGGTCGAGGTGGGCGGAGAACATGGTCCGGAACGCGAGGTTGATGACTGCCGGCGGGGCTGACTCGGCAAAGGCCTGGATGCGACGGGCACGCACCGCCTTGGTCATCTCTTTGGCGCTCATCGTGCTCTCGTGGATCAGGTGTAGTCGCTCGACCGGATCCTCGATCTGCACGGGGAGGGCCACGAACATGATGGCGAACTTGTTCCCCGCCTCGGTGTCGTCGATGTCTCGCGTTGAGACGGGCACACCGGACACGAGGGGCTTGTCGGGAAGGGCGTCCAGCCCGATTAGGTACCTGCGTAGCGCGGTGGTCACGAGGGCTAGCACGACGTCGTTGATCTTGACGTCGAAATCGTGGCGGGCGGTCTTGAGGTCGTCGAGGGGGACCGACACGAACGACAGGCGGCGGCGCGGGCTGAGGCTCGCGTTCCATGGCGTGGGCGGGATGTCAATTGGGGTCGCCGACTTGTTCTTTCCCCGCAGGAACGGCAGCAATGCGAGCCCCCGCCTTCCCAGCTGCAGGCCGTAGCGACCCATGGTGAATGGTGTTTCCAGGGTGGGGATCAGCCCCCGGGCGACCAGCTCCAGATCTGTCGGCATCCGGTCCTGGGTCTTGTCCTCCACTACCGGCCAGACCGGCGGGGGCGAAGACGGGTTGGCTTCGAGGTCGTACAAGTTCTCGATGAGGCCTCGGCCCGACCCCCCGTCCATCATGCAGTGGTGGATCTTGGCCAGTACGGCGAAGTGACAGTCCTCGAGGCCCTCGATGAACCACATCTCCCACAGAGGCATCCGCCGGTCGAGTTGACGGCCCATCAGGTCGCCCACCAGCTCGGCGAGTTCCCGCGTGCCGCCGGGCGACGGCAATGCGACGCGGTGCATGTGGTTGGAGACGTCGAAGTTGGGGTCCTTTACCCACAGCGGCCGGTCGAGCCCGAAAGGAACCTCCTTCACGCGGCAAGCGAAGCGAGGCGTCAGCGGAAGGCGTTCGGCCACCATTCGCCTAAAGCTGTTGAAGCTGAACGTCGGCGCCTCCGAGGCGTCGAACATGGAGAGCCCGCCCGCGTGCTGATGCCACGTCGGCCTCTCCATGGACAAGAAGATGGCGTCTTGACCCGAGATTCGTTCCACTGCTCCCCCTTTATGAGAAGCGCCAATGGCCAGCCTACGACACCACGCGCCTCACGGGCCCGTGTGCCAGTAGCGACCGGCGCCGAAGCGCACCCCGGAGGGCTCAGCCGGCCGATCGGGTGAGGCCGGCCCGTTCGCCCTGGTTCACGAACTTGGTCGCCATCTTGCGGATGGCCTCGTCGATCATCACCTCGCCAAATATGACCGCGCCTTTGCGCTCGCCCTCGGCGCTGCTGGCGAGCTCGTCAACGGCGCCACAGCCAAACGGGGGCATCGTGACCACGAGCGCCGCGGCAGATCGGCTCGGCGCTCGCCGGCGCCCAGCGCTCACACCTTGCCGCTTAGAAGTCGACGGTCGCGGAACGGAGCAGGCCCACAGAGAAGCTCTTGTTGGGGCTGCCGATGAGGCTGGCCCGCTCGTTGCCGCCGAAGATCAGCGCCAACAACAGTGCGGCAGCGTGAAGGTCGAAGGGAAGTAGCCGACCAATGCCGACTCTGGAACTATGCCCACGAGGCGGCCCCGGAGGTGCGCGCAGTTTGACGGTGGTGGGCTCCTCGACGCGGTGGCCAGTGAGGGGTTGGCATAGTTCCGGGTGAAGGGTGCACTAACTGGATCGCGGTTTCGAGCACGAGTTCGCGGGCCGGGCAGTATCGATGGGTGGCCTTGTTCTTCGTCTATCGTTTGTTCGCTTGCCTGACGGATTGGCCCAGGTGCGCCGATTGCCGGCCGTCGAGAAGCATCGAGATCCTGGTGTTGCGCCATCAGTTGGAGGTGCTGCGCCGCCAGGTGGCTCGGCCCGCTTCGAGCCGTCGGACTGGGCCTTGGCCGCCTTGTTGGCCCGGGCTCTTGGTCACACCGTCGATCCTGTTGCGATGGCACCGCGACGCCATGCGGCTGCGCTGGACTTACCCGCACCGCCGGCCCGGCCGGCCGGCCCTGGGTCCGGGGGTAATTGAGCTGATCTTGCGTCTGGCCCGGGAGAACCGTCGCTGGGGCTACCTGCGCATCCAGGGCTGGTCAAACTTGATGTGACCGTAGCGTCCGAAAACGCGATCACTCCCTCCACCAGGGACTCTGCAATGCATCCATCGTCTCGACTACCTTCATCCCATGCGCCGGCACCGCTCGCGTGGGCAGATGTGGTGAAGGGCACCAAAATCTCGATCAGCAGTGCGAACTGGGGGAATGTCGGTCCGATCTGATCGGTTCCTACCAGGGTGCGAACAGCACGCAGGTCGATCGAGAATCTTCCTACCCGTGGTGGGATAAGACGCCACCCCGCCGGGTGTTCGACCTGCTCAGAGCACGATCCGAATAATGGTGCCCTACAGTTCCTGTGCTGATCCTCTCGGGTCGGGTCGGGTCGTGCCGGATCGGGTCTTGCCGAGTCGGGCGAGACCGCGTTCGCGGAGTTGTTCGATGCCTGCCGACGCGGCCAAGGCGAGCACGCGCACGTCGGGTGCCGTCGCGAAGTCGCCGGTGATACCAAAGAAGAGGCGGCCGTTGTAGGAGAGGATGGCCGTGCTCACCCGGATTCCGTGGCCGATGGGGACGAACGGGTGGTACTCGAGCATCTCGTGACCGAGGCAGTAGAGCGGGAACTGCGGTCCGGGCACATTGGTGGTGACGGTGTTGATCGAGCGTTGCGGGAGCCGGTGTGCAGCACGGACAGCCATTCGGCTTAGTGGGCCCACGACCATCGGCGGGGCAAGGTTGCCGATAGCGGTGACCGCCTCGACGGCTTCGGCCATATGGGATGCCTTCAATTCGGTCATCTGCTCGTGGACTACTTCGAGTCGTTCGACCGGGTCAGCGATCTGAACCGGCAGGTCGTAGAGCAGGATCGAGACCCGATTGCCGGGTCCGCCAGGGTCGTCGTGCCGCGTCGACACCGGCACCACGGAGCGGACGAGTGCTCGGTCGGCGTCCTCGCCTCGTGAGAGGATCAGCTCCCGGTAGCCGCCGCTGACAGCGGCGAGCACGACATCGTTGATCGTGCCGGCGAACACCGAGCGGATCGTTCGGACGTCGACGAGGCTCGCGGACGATTGAGCCCAGGTGCGGTGGGGGCCGATGCTGCCTTCGATCGACAGCGGTGGTGTAGCGCCGAGGTCGCCGGCAAAGCGGGTGAGCCCCCGGGCGGTCCCGACGGCAGAACGGATGGCGTCCGTCGGGTGGGTGATAGCTCTGGGAAGCCCGCGTGCGGTGGCGAGGACATCGGTGGCGAGACCACCCCATGCGTCGAGCACTTTCGCCGCGCCATGAGGTTCCGGCTGGGGCTCCCATGGTTCGGGCACCGCTACCTTGGTGTCGGCCTCGAGATCCAGCAGCACGCGGAGCAGTTCGACACCGGCGATACCGTCGACCATGCAGTGGTGGACCTTGCAGATGAGCGCCCAATGGCCGCCCTCGAGACCTTCGACGAGCCACGTTTCCCACAGCGGCCGTTCGCGGTCGAGCGGCTGGGACATGATCCGTCCTATAAGCCGGCAGAACGCAGCGTCGTTCCCAGGTGTGGGCAGCGCCGTGTGTCGCAGATGGTAGGCGAGGTTGAAGTGGGGATCGTCGACCCAGACCGGTCGGCCCAGCTCCAACGGCACCGAACGCACTCGCTGGCGGTAGCGGGGGATGAGGTGCAGCTTGGCGGCGATCATCCCCGCGATGTCGTCGAACGAGGGGGGCGGGTCGGCAAACAGGCATACCCCGCCGATGTGCATGTGGTCGATCCCATCCTCCAGGTGGAGGAGCTCGGCGTCGAGCGTATTCATTCGCTCCATGGGTCTCCTTCCGCTTCGGTGGGGTGATAGGTGCACCATAGGACGCGACGAAGCGTGACGAAAGGCGTATTGCCTGAAGATTCGATCGCGCCGCTGACAAGGGTGATTCGTGGGATCCGTCGTCCCGGCAGCCGTCCGCTCGATGGGGGTTCGCGGCGGCCACGAGGCCAGCAGCGGGAGCTCGTCTATCTCGCACTCCGTCGCCTGCTCCAGTTGCTCATCATCTTCACCCGCTCCGACGGTGCTAAGGAGATCGAGCTGCTCGCACTTCGCCACGAAGTGGCGATGCTCCTGCGCCGAGTGAAAAGCCAGTCCTTCGAACCGGCCGACTACACCCAGCAGCGCACAGTGTTACGCGAGCGTCAATAGCAGCGTTTTCGGGATGGTCATCCAACTGCGACTTGGCGGCTGGTGTGTCAGACGACTCGGTCAATCCGGCGTATGGGGTTGGAGCGGTCGCTGAGATACGCATACCCATGGCGAATGAAAGTTCAGGGATAGTGACGAGCCTCTTCTTGTGGTGCAAGTGGTTGCATGAAAGGAGCCCGACAAATGGCTGAAAGCGTCTACAAGGTCATCGAGTTAGTGGGAACGAGCACCGAGTCCTGGGAGAAGGCAGCAGAAGCTGCGGTGAGGCTGGCTAGCCAGTCGCTTCGCGACCTTCGCATCGCTGAGGTTTCCGAGCTCGATATGCAAATCGAGGGCGGCCAAGTCATGGCATACCGGGCTAAGGTGAAGCTGTCGTTCAAGTACGAGGGCGGCGACTGATTCATGCTCGCCTGACTTTCCCCAGCCAGTGTCAGAACGTTCAAGGTGATCCGACGCTCGGTTCCGAGGAGAGTGGCCACGACATCGAGCGCGGCAACAACGTGCACATCGAAGAGAGTTCCATCTGTCACGGCACGTGCAGCTTCTACTATGGTCATAGCCATGGCGGATTCAAGGGGTCCGCGTATCCCTTCCATTCCTTACACGTTTGAGGGATGGCACGGCCGTCCCTCAAACGGAGCGACGGGCGGTCCGACCTGTTCGTGCAGGTCGGTCCATCACCCCCCCCTTGGGACGGGACATGCCGTATTCGTGTTTCCGAGAGACCTCGGCCGACAACGCCTTTGGTGACGTCTCCTAACAAAAGGGGCTCTTCTGACTGATCCGTAGGTCGTTCCATCGAACAAGTGTGTGACCCGAGGCTTCGCGTGGTGGCTTGCCGTTGAGCGATGATGGAGCGATGAAAGGAAAAACCGCTCCACTCGACTGGGCCCCTGACACCCAAGAGGCCTACGAGATCGCTCGTACGCGCAACACGGCTCGTTTGGGGGCACGTCCAGGTTTGGCGCCGTTCAGGATGAGAAACGCCAGTCCAGAGGCCTGACCGGGGTCTTGGTGCCCTTCAGCTTGATGGGATGGGTGGTGGGGGCTCACCAGGCCGGTTCCTGCCATAGGCGTCATGGCTTGACACCCACTCATCGGCTGCGATGGCCGAGCCGAGGGACAGCTCGCCGCACAGCACGGTTGCTGCCACAATCTCGGCGAAGGCACGCGCACGCTCTCGTCCGTAACAGCCCAGCACCTCCAGGCATTCCCGCTGTGTCGGCAACCCGGTTCCCCCGCCGCAGGTGGCAACCACGAGGGACGGGATGGTGATCGAGAGGTAGTAGCTCCCTTCGTCGCGTAGCTCGCTGAAGCTGAAACCGGCCGACGACTCGGCCACATTGGCGACGTCCTGGCCGCAGGCAATGAACATGGCTGCGATCCCGTTCGCATAGTGAGAGCCGTTGTTGACCGCGCCGGCGAGCAGGCTGCCCATGTTCGAAAGCTGGCGGAGTCGGTAGAGTTCCTCGGCGCTCGTGTGCAACACCTCTTCGATCAGCCGAGCCGGCAGCGTCGCTTCGGCCACCACGCGCTTGCCACGGGTATGAAGGCTGTTCAGGGTCGAGTGCTTCTTGTCGGAGTCCATATTCGCGGCAAGCGCGAAGTCCTCGAGCCCGTCAGGGTGCTGGTCGATTATCCACCGGCAAGCCTCGCGGACTGCCTTGGTCACCATGTTCTGGCCCGCGGCATCACCGGTGGTGAAGTTGAAGCGGAGCCAGCGCATCCGGCCCACCGCGTACTGCTCGATGTCGCGAAGTATCCCGTATTGGGTCGTCTCCTCAGCCTTGGCCTTGATGGTGGCGAAGCTCTCGTCAACCCAGCGTGCGAAGTCGCGTGCGGCCCGAGCATCGCGGAACACGAACACCGGTGCCCGCTGCATGGCATCGTCGATGACCGTGGCCGTAACACCGCCCGCCTCGCGGGTGAGTCGCATGCCCCGGTTGTAGCTGGCGACCAGGGTGCCCTCGGTGGTTGCCAGCGGCACGAAGTACTCCCCGCGGGCGTTCTCGCCGTGTACGAGCAGCGGACCGGCGAACCCCAAAGGCACCTGGGCCACGCCGCTGAAGCCCTCAATATTCCCAGGTAAGACGCCGGGATCGAACGAGAAGCCGGCGACGTGATCGAGGCATGCGCCCGTCTCCGCGCGCACTACCTGGCGTCGCGCCGCCGCCGCCGCCGCCTCACGGCTGTAGTCGTCACCGTTGTCACGCGGGAGCAAGTGCATGTCGATCCTCCTCGTCATCCCCTCATGGGCGTACCCCTTCAGTGACCAACGTACGCTCACTCTCGGCTCGAAACATTGGAACAATTCTGAATGGCCGCTGCTCGTAGCCAATCCGGCCAGCCGATAGGCCTGGCCCTTGGTGGGCGCCGATCCGATCCCAGAGCCTGCGGTTTCGGAGTCCGTTGCCCTGCGTAGTCGTCGAGCAGGCGGTGCGCACGCCGGTGGTGTGATGAAAGATCGCCGCCAATAGGCGCCGGAACCGGTCTCCGCAGCCTGTGGGGTGCACAAACTCGAACTCTTGCGCTGGACGTTGGCTTTCGGTCGGGGAGAGAGCTGATCACAGCATGACTCACTCCGGGCGGGAGTCAGGGCGGCCGTGCGGTCGTGAGGAACGTGTTCGGGCGAAGCATCCGAGGTGCCGGTGTCCGACGGGGCCGCAGCAGGAAGCTTGGGAGTTACGACAGGGTGAACTCGAGTGCCTCAGGCGGTGCGTCGGTACTCGTGGGTGAGACCGCCGAGGACGTCACGACGTTCGACGTTGCCGAGTGGATCCGATCCCAAGCCCACAGCATCCTCGGCACGGACTTCGTTCACATCGAATGGGCAGCGCTACTACGTCCCGTTCGTCATCCAGATCCAGTGTCGTGTCGTCCAGCTCCCCGGCGTCACGACGAAGGAACTCCGACCAGATTGGTCCCTCTCTGCGAGGAGCGGAGGAAGCCCGTGGCGGCGCAACACGTTGTGCACCGACGCCGCAGAGACCGTCACGCCGAGCTTGCGAAGTTCGCCCACGATCCGCCGGTATCCCCAGCGGGGATTCTCCCGCGCGAGGCGACAGATCAGCTCAACGTGCTCGTGGAGAAGCGGAGGACGCCCTGACCTTCGCTGAGGTCCAGCGCCTCCGGACGATCCTGCGCTGCCAGGCTCGCCGGCGTCACTAGCAGGGAAGGCCACCGGCGGCGGGGGAGGATCGCAGCGGTAAAGGGCCACGAACGCCCTGTCGGCCCAGGTGAACCTGGGACATCTTCTGTGCCGTTGCATCACCTGGAGCTGATGGCGGAGCACGACAATCTCGACATCTTTCTCGACGCCGCTGAGACGATGAACTCAAAGAAGATCGAAGGCGCGCCGGACGAAACGAAAGAGGAGCGAGAGGGCCGCGACCCGAGAGGCTCGCCACAGGCATCGAGCCTGGTCAAGCTCGCGTTCGAAGTTTGCGCATCGCACAGACCCTGGTGGTGCCCGGTGTAAAGGTGGCGTGAGCTCGTTGCAGGCGCTGGCATGGAACATGAGAACCTGTCTCTCGATGCGAATGGCCAGTCGAAATGACGGCGGCCCCCTGATCGTCAAGAGGGAGAACCCCAAGGCGGACCGCCACTTCCTGCCTGAGTATGACTACCTCAACCGCGAGGTCTTCGTTGTCATGCCGGACAAGGCGGAGCAACTCGAGGATTCAAAGACAAGGTAGAGGAAAGACAGCGCCATAGCTCAGTCTCGTCATCACCGCTGTCTCGACGAAAGTCCAGGTGAATGGGCCTGGATGAGGTTTTCGGCACGCACAGGCTGAGCGCGGCAAGGATCGCCCAATCTGCTGGTCGATTCCGGACGCGCCTGTGGAGTTGGCGTTCGAGAATACGAACCTGGTGTCGGAGCACCATGATCTCGATGTCCTTGTCCGACGCGCCTCGCCGACGCGACACAACAAGGCCGAGGATGCGACACAGGCTGAGGTAAAGCAGAGAGAAGGCCACGAGGGATGATGGCCAATGTTGACACACAGTACCAGTTCAGAGGCATGAGCGGGATTTTGGTGCCCTTCAGTTCATGGCTACTTCCTTCGCGTCTCAGGTCAATTTGCTCTACATGTTGGCGACGATGGCCGGATCAGACGGAGGCCTTCTCCAGTATGTGAAGGCCGCAGGCTTGGCCGAGTCCGATGACGTGGGCGAGTCCCACCTTTGCCCCTTCGATCTGACGGTGGCTGGCCTCCCCGCGTAGGTGGTGGCACACCTCCCAGATGTTGGCGATGCCGGTGGCCGCGATCGGGTGCCCCTTCGATTCGAGCCCCCCCGACACGTTCACGGGCATCGACCCATCGCGCCAGGTGGCGCCCGACTCAAAGAAGTCGACCGCACCGCCCTCGGGGCAGAGCATGAGATTGTCGTAGTGGACCAGCTCGGCGGTGGCGAAGCAGTCGTGGAGCTCGACCAGGTCGAGGTCCTCGGGCCCGATGCCGGCCTTCTCGTAGGCCTGCTTGGCCGCGTTGCGGGTGAGGGTATTGACGTTGGGCAGAACCTGGCAGGCCTCCTCCCACGGGTCGGTGGTGAGGACCGAGGCCGAGATCTTGATGGCCCGGCGCTGCTGCTCGAGAGAGAGGGTCTTGAGCTTGGCGTCGCTCACCACCACCGCGGCGGCGGCGCCGTCACAGTTGGCCGAGCACATCGGGCGCGTGATCGGATAGGCGATCATGACGTCGCCCATGATCTGCTCGAGGCTCATCTTTTTGTTGTAGGCCGCCAGCGGGTTCAGTGTGGAGTGCGAGTGGTTCTTCTCGCTGATCTTGGCGAACAGCTCGAAGGTGACGCCGCCGTACTTGTGGCCGTACTCCATGCCGATCTGGGCGAAGGCGCCGGGCATGGTCTGGGTGCCGATACGCCCGTCGGTGCCGGTGATGGCCCCGTAGCGGCCGCTCGGCTCGTAGTGGGTGCCCTCCTGGCGGGGCGCCCCGCCGCTGAGCAACCCCGCACCGGCCAGCTTCTCGACGCCGACCGCCAGACCGAAGTCGACTTCGCCGGCCTTGACGGCCATGACCGCGGTGCGCAGGGCGGTGGCCCCCGTGGCGCAGGCGTTGGCCACGTTGTAGACGGGGATGCCGGTCTGGCCGATCTGCTTCTGGAGCTGCTGGCCTATGCCCGCCCAGGCGTTCATCAGGTTCCCGACAGCCAGGATGCCCATCTCCTTCATGGTCACGCCTCCGTCGAACAAGGCGGCCCGGGCGGCCTCGGCGGCCAGGTCGACGGTGTCCTTGTCCGGATGCTTACCGAACTTGGTCATGTGGATCCCGAGGATCCAGACGTCTTCAGCCATTTCGATCCTCCGTTCCCGGGCGGTGGGTCAGCCGCCCGGCTCGAATCCGAAGCCGACGCCCTCGATGCCGTCGTCGTCAGTTCCAATGGGGAAAGTGGTGAGGCGGACCTTCATCCCGGTCGAGACATGCTCCGGCGTGGGCTCGGTGTTGACGACGTTGGCCCGCACGCTGGTGCCGTCACAGTCGATGATCCCGGCCACGAAGGGGACCGGGATGTCCGGCGCGGCCATGGAGACGATGGTGAAAGCCCGCAGTACGCCCTCGTTGGCCACCCGGGCCCGGGCGAAGGTGTCCCCCTCACAGTTGGCGCAGGCGTTGCGCCGGTCGAAGTACCGGGCGGAGCAGTTCTGGCACTCCCACGCCTCCAGGTGCGGGTCGTCACCGAGCACCAGGTAGTCGACCAGCGGAATCTGCCCGCTCGCTGCTGTCACGTGCCCCCAACTTCCCGTCTTGATTTCTCGATAGAAGGTTTAACGCGAATACTGTGGAGAGTACTGTTCGTGTCTCGACCGGTCAAGGAGAGGGAGGACATGGGAAGGGCCGTGATATTGCACCTAACAGGGACCTACTCGGTAAGGAGGAGGGGAGACATTGGGAGCGCTCGAGGGCAGGATCGCAATCATCACCGGCGCCGGTCGCGGGCTGGGTCGTGAGCACGCGCTGCTGTTCGCCGCCGAGGGAGCGAAGGTCGTGGTCAACGACCTCGGCAGCAGCATCGACGGCTCGGGGCGCGACGTCACGCTCGCCCAGCAGGTCGTCGACGAGGTCAAGGCCGGCGGAGGCGAGGCAATCGCGAACGCCGACGATATAGCCGACTGGGAGGGCGCCAGGCGACTTGTCGACCAGGCGATCGAGGTTTTCGGCGACCTCCACGTCCTCGTGAACAACGCAGGGATCCTGCGCGACCGGATGCTCGTCAACATGACCGAGCAGGAATGGGACGACGTCGTCAGGGTCCACATGAAGGGTCACTTCTGCCCCACGCGATGGGCGGCCGTCCACTGGCGCGAACGGGCAAAAACCGGCGACCACGTCAACGCCGCCGTCATCAACACTTCCTCGGGCTCCGGACTGCACGGCAACGTCGGCCAGACGAACTACTCCGCGGCGAAGGCCGGCATCGCGGCGATGTCAGTTGTCGCCGCCCGCGAGCTGGGGCGCTACGGCGTCCGCGTCAACACCATCGCCCCCCTCGCTCGCACCCGTCTCATGGCGACCGTCGCCGGGATGGGGGATCGCATCGAGCATCCGAACGATCCAGGCGACTTCGATGTCTGGGGACCTGGCAATATCTCGCCCCTTGTTGCCTACCTCGCCACGACCGACTGCCCGTTCACTGGCCAGGTGTTCTCGGTCCATGGCGGGAGCGTCGGGCTCTATCAGGGGTGGACGGTCGCGAGGCGGGTCGAGAAGGGCCAGCGGTGGGAAATCGGAGAGCTGCGGGCCGCCCTCGAGGACTTTCCGGCCGGACCCCCAGAGTTCGATGTCGGCTGACTGCTCCGAAGCAGGCTGAGCGTGGCAATGGTTTCCTACGCGGCGCGGCTGGCGATGTTGGCTGACGAAGCCCCCGATCGTCCCGCCGTGACCGACGACGACCGCACTCTGACGAGGCGCGAGCTCGACGACCTGGCCGATCGGACCGCCAAGGCCTTCGCCGCCAGCGGGGTGGCGGCCGGCGACAAGGTGACGATCGCGCTCCGGAACACCGTCGAGTTCCTGGCGGCCGTTATCGGATGCTGGAAGCTTGGCGCCACTCCTCAGCCAGTGTCGTGGCGCCTGCCTCGCCACGAGCTCGACGCCATCGTCGAGCTCGTGGACCCCAAGGTCGTGCTCGGCTGCGAGTCCGACACCTACCCGGGACGTATCTGCCTGCCGAGCGAATGGCAGCCACCGCCTGAGGTCGACTACGGGGCCCGGTTGGCCGACGCGGTGTCCGATCCGTGGAAGGCGATGACTTCCGGCGGCAGCACCGGGCGACCGAAGGTGATCCTGGCGATCACGCCCGGGCTGATCGACCCGGACGAGCCGCCTCCCATGAACATGACCAGGGACGGATGCACCGTCGTGCCGGGGCCGCTTTACCACAACGGCCCGTTCGTGTGGACGACGATGAGCCTCCTGGCCGGCCGCCACGTCGTGCTGCTCGGGCGTTTCGATGCCGCGGCGACGCTCCGGCGCATCGCCCAGTACCGAGCGGACATGGTGTACCTGGTCCCGACGATGATGCTTCGTATCTGGCGCCTCCCGGAGGAGGAACGCCTGGCGAATGAACTCTCATCGCTCGCGGTCGTCTGGCACATGGGAGCGCCGTGCCCCGCTTGGCTCAAGCATGCGTGGATCGACTGGCTCGGGCCCGAACGGATCTGGGAGCTCTACGCTGGTACCGAGGGGCAGGCGTCGACCTTCATCCGCGGGGACGAGTGGCTGGCGCACGAAGGGTCGGTCGGTCGTCCGGTGTATGGCGAGGTCTGCATCGTCGGCCCCGGGGGTGAACGACTGGCGCTGGGCGAGGTGGGAGAGATCTACCTCCGCTCGGGCGAGTCCTCGCCGCCGATCTACCGTTACGTCGGTGCCACTGCCCGCGCCCTCGGCGACGGTTGGGAATCACTCGGCGACATGGGCTGGGTCGACGAGGACGGCTATGTGTATATCACCGACCGCCGGGATGACATGGTGCTGGTCGGCGGGGCCAACGTCTACCCGGCCGAGATCGAGGCCGCGCTCGAGGAGCACCCGCAGGTGCGGTCCTGTGCGGTGGTCGGCCTACCCGACGAGGAGGCGGGCAACCGCCTCCATGCGATCGTGCAGATCGAAGGCAACGTCACGCCTGACGAGCTACGCGTCCACCTGAGCGAGCGGCTGGTGTCCTACAAGCTGCCTCGCACGTTCGAATTCGTAAGCGAGCCGGTCCGCGATGATGCCGGTAAGGTCTGCCGGTCGGCCTTGCGCGACGCACGAACCTAGACCTGACCGGGCTCGCTCGCCTGCGCGCATGGTGGGTCACGACGACTCGTACCCGTCCAGGTTCTCCACCCGCCCGAGCGCGGCGTCGATCTTGCCGTCGCGTTCGGAAACCACCCGCGCCGCCGGAGAGTACGTGCCCGGTGTCGGACGTGTGAGTGGTGGTGAGGAGTACGAACGACGACGAGCCGTCGACGCCTTCGTGTCGGAACGCAACCGGCCCGAACCGGTGGTCCGTTCCGGTATCGACACGACCAGGTAGACGGCCTACCATCCGGCCGGTGCCCCTCCAACGCCCCGCTGTTCTCAACGAACTCACGGCGCTCCTGCCCCCCCGACGGGCTGATCACTGATCCTGACGTGGTCGAGTCGTACCGCCACGACCGGGCGGAGACGGTCCGACCCGGTGTCCCGCTGGCCGTGGTGCGGACCCGGTCGAGGGCCGAGGTGCAAGCGACTCTGGGCACCGCCAGCCGATACCGCGTGCCGGTCGTCCCCCGCGGTGCCGGCAGCGGGCTGTCGGGTGGCGCCGCCGCCATCGACGGCTGCATCGTGCTGTCCACGGAGCGGATGCGATCGGTCGAGGTGCGCCCCGACGCCATGGTTGCCGTCGTGCAGCCAGGGGCTCTCAACGTGGAGGTCAAAGAAGCGGCCCGGGCGTGCGGTCTGTGGTACCCACCGGATCCCTCGAGCTTCGAGATCTCCTCGATCGGCGGAAACCTGGCGACCAATGCCGGCGGCCTGTGCTGCGTGAAGGACGGCGTAACGGGCGACTACGTGCTGAGCGTCGAGGTCGTGCTTGCTGACGGCACACCCGTTCGCCTCGGCCGAGACACCATCAAGGATGTCGCTGGCCACGACCTGAAGCGCCTCTTCATTGGAAGCGAGGGCACCCTCGGTGTTATCACTGAGGCCACGTTGCGGCTTCGGCCCGCCCGAGTCGGTATTCGCGTGCACTTGCCAGAGATATAGAGTTCGCGAATGCTTCTCTTGCTCGCCGTTGGGCTTGCCGTGAACCTGGCAACCGTTCCTGTGCGTAGCATTCATGGCCCGAATCCTGACCCATGAGCCTCATCAGCGCGCCACGGGTCGAAGGGACGATCAGGGTCCGGGAAGGTCGGAAGCTCGGCTTCGCCGAGTTCGGTCCGCTCCGCGGGCGTCCGTTCGTCTGGCTCCACGGCACTCCCGGGGGGCGCCGTCAGATCCCCGAAGCTGCTCGAATCGCCGCAGGCGAGCTCGGCATCCGCCTCGTCGGCATCGATCGCCCCGGTGTGGGGTTGTCAACACCCCACCTCTACGACTCGATCCTCGACTTCACACCCGACCTCGAGATCGTCTTTGACCAGCTCGGGCTGGACCAAGTCGCGATGATCGGTCTCTCGGGCGGAGGTCCCTACGCGCTGGCCGCAGGTCACGCCTTCCCGACCCGGGTCGCCGCCGTCGGAGTGCTCGGCGGCGTCGTTCCCACCCAGGGCGACGACGCCGTGCCCGGCGGACTCGTGGGACTGTTCGCTCGGATCGGGCCGATCCTCCCGCCATTACGGGTCCCGCTGTCGCTTGTCCTGAGTGCTTTCGTGCGGATCGTTCGCCCGGTGATGTCGCCGGGGTTCGACCTCTACGCGCGCTTCTCGCCGGAGGGCGATCGACGTGTGTTCGGACGACCGGAGATCAAGGCCATGTTCCTCGACGATCTGATCGGGAACAGCCGGCGAGGATTGCAGGCGCCCGTGTACGACCTCATCCTCTTCACCCGCCCGTGGGGTTTCTCGTTGAGCGGCATCCGCGTCCCGGTCTGGTGGTGGCACGGCGACGCCGATCACATCGTCCCACTGGCTCAGGCCCGCCAGGTCGTGCCGAGGATCCCCGCAGCCGGGCTCACGACCCGGCCGGGCGAGAGCCACCTTGGGGGGCTGGACGCAGCCAAGGAGGTTCTGGCCAAGCTGCTCGCGCTGTGGGACGACGGTATCGACGGAAGCCTCCTCGCACCAGCAGCCGACAAGCGTTCTCCGGCTCCGACGTGGGCCGCGCGCGACAGGGCGAGAAGCGGGAAAGCCGAGTTTGGGTCCTCGCCGACGGTGCGTTCGCCGTGAAGCGATGGCAACGTTAGCGGAAGTCACGAGGGGGATCGGAGTGCAGCGAGTCGGACCACCGTCGGGGCTGACGGCGATCGCGCTCATTGCGGCGGCATGCGGTTGCGGTGGGAACGTCGCGTCGACGAGCACCACGAACGCCGGATCGACGAGCACGACGGCGCCGTCGGGCCCGCCGTCGGCGACATCCGCGACCTGAAGGCCGGTCCGCCGCCCGAAGCCGGCACGGGCGCATCTCCCGGCCAGCGACAGGGGCGTGACCGCGGACTCGATCTAGGTCTCGACGTTCTCCGATCCAGGTTTCGTGGGACGGCCCGGGCTGACCAGGAGGCGTTCGACGCCACGTCGGCGTTCACGAAGTTGTGCAACGACCACGGTGGGATCTGCTGAAGCGGCCAGTGGGTAGGACCACGGAGGCAGAATCCTCGCACGCCGTAGTGATCGAAGTCTAGGGAAGCCTGCCCGACAAGGCGACCGCCTGCCTGCGTGCGTCGCGGCTACCCGCTTGACCACATCGCCAGCAACCTTGCCGTTTTGGCGAATCGACGAGATCCCGCTCGTTCACCGGCGATGTCCAGTCGGCTATCGTGGCAGCCACGCGGATATCGCGACAGGAGAGTCCGGCTCTGCTCCCGGAAGCGGTGTCCTCCGCACCGGGAGAGGGACACGCCATGGAGGAAGTTACGTCGGCGAGCACCGGGCACGTGGCGACGAGCGACACCGACGAACAGACCGGTCGCGTCCGTTCCTCGCGCTTCCCTTTCCCCAATCCCCTGGCGGCTGCCGTCACGCCGTTCTCGCGCGCCGGCCGTTTTTACGTGCAATCGTGGCGTCGGTACCTCAGCCCGCGCCGGGACGGAGGGATTCCCGTCGTGCGACCCACGGTTGCGTTCGCGGGCCAAGCGTTCCTGGACGAGATCGTCCTCGCCGGATTCCGGATGCTGCGGCCTACGGGCGTCGGAGACGCCGTCGCGAGGACCGAGCAAGAGACGATCGCGGCCCTCGAACTGTACCAGCAGGCCGGGTGGTGCGAGCAGCCGGAGCGGTTCTTCGTGCCACCCCCGCCGTTGTTGGACGTGACGACGAGGACGGTCGAGACGCGCCGGCGCACTTACGAACGGCTGTCCTTCGAGAGCGAGTACGAGCCGCAACCCGGCGAACCCGGTCGAGCGCGGTGGCTGAGCTACGCCGCGAACAAGCGGGCGCGTGTGTGGATGTTGCGCCACGACGAGCCGAGACCGTGGCTGGTGTGTGTGCACGGCGCGAGTATGGGCCGGCCGGACCTCGACCACACCCTGTTCCGCACCCGGTGGCTCCACGAGGACCTCGGCCTCAACGTCGTCCTCCCCGTCCTGCCCCTCCACGGCCCCCGCCGCCGCGGCGTCTGGAAAGGTGCCATGTTCCCGGGCGAGGACATCCTCGACAACGTGCACGGGACAGCCCAGGCCGTCTGGGACATCCGGCGGCTGGTGTCGTGGATCAGGGCGCAAGACTGTGCCGTGCCGATCGGCATTACCGGCATCTCGCTCGGCGGTTATGTCGCGTCCCTGGTCGCCAGCCTCAAGGACGGCCTCGCGTGCGCGATCCTCGGCGTCCCGGCCGTCGACCTGTTCGACCTCATTGAGCAACATGCTGGGCTTGCGCCCGACGACGAGCGCCGCCGAGTGGTGACGCTCGCGAAGCGGGTCGGGCGTGTCGTCTCACCTCTCGCGCTCACCCCGCGTGTTCCGTATGAGGGTCGCTTCATCTACGCCGGGCTGGCCGACCGGCTGGTGCACCCGCGCCACCAGATTCTCCGCCTGTGGGAGCACTGGGGCCGACCCGAGATCGCCTGGTACGAGGGTAGCCACACGGGGTTCTCGCGCTCCAAGCCAGTCGGGCGCTTCATGCGCGAGGCGCTCGTGCGATCAGGACTCGTCGACCCGGAACGACCGGCTCTCGCCGGGCACTGATCTGGCCACGGGCGTCGAGAGTATGCTGATGATCGCCGCACTGCTAGTGCCCGCGCCGGCGACCAGCGCTGTCTTCGAAGGCCGCTTCTCGATACCTCGAGGCTCGAGGCTGTGCATCTCAGCAACGGAAGTACACGCCGAGCCGGCCGGCGCGGCGGGCGGCCACCTCGGTACCGCGCCCGTATGCAAGCATCGTGCGGGCTCGCACCCTCGTGCGTCTTGGCTGCCCTCCGCCGACAAGGCATCTGTCTTTGTTCCGTCATCCGGGCTGTAGCAGACGCGACAGACGACCACGGCCGCCTTCCCGAACTCAGACCCTAGGGAGGGAAGGCATCCGGCACGAGCCTCCCATGCCGAGCAATACAACTCCGACTCGATATCGCCCCTTCTTGTTGTCCTCTTGGCCCGATTCACCAGGGCCAATGATCCCCCGACGCGGTCATCATCGAAGAAGCCACCGCTAGAGCGGGGTGGAAGTTGTCCCACCGCTCGAAGCACGCTGTCTTTCCCAAGTGACACCCCGGACAAGCCTGGGAATCAACGACGTTTGCGCAATAGCGCTCCAGATGCCAGCACAAGACGGAAGCGCGTGCCCTCTCCGGCGGTTACCGGGATCAGCTTCTCGCCACCGCACTCCGGACACTACTTTCCTGCTTCAGTCCTAACACCTTTACGCTCATCACCATCGCCCCTTTCTGATCAGGTCCCGCAGATGGGGCAGGCGCCGGCCCCTCCCCTCCCGACCGGGCCCGGGGCCGTCGCATCGTGATCAGACTGAGCCGCGGTCGTATCGGTCACCACACTGGGCGGGCGGGGTGCACGGCCATGGCGGTGGCCACCGATGTCGTCGGCTACCTCGAAGGCAAGCAGCGGACGCGCCGGGGCGGGTCGGAGGACAATTTGGCGGGCCCCAATGATGAACTGGTCCCGCAAGGGGTGCAGGTGCGGCAGGGTGCGGGTGGCGACCAGGCTGGCCGCCGGGCTGCCCGCCGTCGGCCCCAGCGCCCGGTAACCGATGACCGAAGCCCGTCCATGGGCACACCCGAAATGCCGCAGGTGGGGTACCGGGCGATTCCGTCTTGGGGGGCTTGTTCACCATGCGGGGGCGATGGAGCCCGCGGGCGGCCACGCGCGACTTTCGAGGGTCGTGGCTGTGGAGCTCGCCAAGATCCGCCGGGAAATGGCGCCCGCCGAGGCGGGCGACATCTTCGCAGCGGCGAACGGGGCTCGCCCCCACTGGCGCGCGGTCGCTACCCTCCCGTCCTGGAAGCATGCACCGGGAATCGGTCCTATTCTGTGGGCATGGAGCAGCTTGGAGGGCTGGATGCGACGTTCCTCTACTGCGAGACACCGACCATGCATCTGCATGTCTGTGGGCTGCTTCTCCTCGATCCTGCCGCGATGCCTTCCGGTTACTCATACGACCGCATCCGCTCCGTGTATTCCGAGCGCCTGTCGCAGCTTCCCTCCGTTCGCCAGAAGCTAGCCACGGCCCCGTTCAACCTGGGCCGGCCGTTCTGGGTCGATGATCCGAACCTGGATATCGATCGCCATTTCCATCGTGTAGTCCTCGAGCCCCCAGGCGATGAACGGTCGTTGGCCAATGTCGCCGGTGACATCGCTGGCTGGCCACTTCGACGCGACCGGCCCCTTTGGGAATTATGGGTGATCGAAGGGCTGGCCGATGGACACGTGGCCATCCTCGTCAAGATGCACCACTCGACCATCGATGGAGTCTCGGGTGCCAACATGATGGACCAAATGTTCGACCTCGAACCCCTGCCGGCAGCCCGATCCCTTTCGTCGGACGATTGGCGTGCCGAGCAACCCCCGAGTCAGCTCGAGCTACTCGGTCGCAGCCTGGCAGGTCGTCTTGCAGAGCCCTTGGAGCTTGCCCGACTCGTGCCGGCCACCGCCTTCCGGGTGGCGAGCATGCTCTGGCGGCTCGGGCGGCAAGGGGGCAATGGCGCGCCGACAGCCAAGCCGTTCACCGCGCCGCGCACCCTGTTCAACGCCACGATCACCGCACGCCGATCTGTCGCCTTTACCGACGTCGCTCTGGCCGACGTCAAGAAGGTCAAGGACGCGTTCGGCGTCACCGTCAACGACGTGGTGACGGCCGTGGTCGGTGGGGCGCTTCGACACTACCTCGAAGATCGTGGCGAACTACCGGATCGGTCGCTCATCGCCGCCGCACCGGTGTCCGTCCACGATCAGACGGTCGAACGCGGGGGAATGACCAAGATCTCGGTGATGTTCTCGATCCTCGCCACCGATGTCGACGACCCCGTGGAGCGGCTGCGGGCCATCGCCGCCGCCAACGCTCGGGCCAAGGAGATCAATCGAATGGTCGGCGCCGACACGCTCATGCGCTGGGCGGACCATTTCTGGCTCAACGCCTTTGGCCTCGGTGCCCGCCTCTACTCGACCCTGCACGCCGCCGACCACCATCGAGTCGTACACAACCTCATCCTGTCCAACGTGCCGGGACCGCCGATTCCTCTCTACCTGGCTGGCGCGCGCCTTGTGGCCCTCTACCCACTCGGGCCAATCACAGACGGGGCAGGGCTCAACGTGACCGTGTTGTCGGAGGAGGATCGGGTCGGCTTTGGCATCGTCACCTGCCCCGACCTCGTGCCACGCGTGTGGGATCTGGCCGATGCCGTCCCCGGGGCGCTCGAGGAACTCGTGAAGGCCGCCACCCGTATTGGCCGCGCCGTTAAGCATTAGCCTCGATCATTCTTCCGGCCCCCGGCGTGGCAGCTCCACCTGTGTCGATCGGCTCGACGCTTCGATAGCGGCGGTGTAGGCGTGCCGGGGACGTGAAGGATCCCCGTCGCACGTTCACTCTTG
>Ga0187879_10000896_pt1 | contig 20266 bp, 12 predicted proteins | sample June2016WEW_19_1_FD_132423 | JGI IMG/M metagenome (GOLD analysis project Ga0187879, IMG submission 132423) | Peatland microbial communities from SPRUCE experiment site at the Marcell Experimental Forest, Minnesota, USA - June2016WEW_19_10 | ecosystem: Environmental > Terrestrial > Soil >... | reverse complement strand
CGCAGACCGGCCGCGACCGCGGGATTGATGTCCGAGCGCGGACTGTTTCCAATCATAAAAGTCAGCGACGGATCGAGGTCCGCGTCGCGCACCAGGCGGCGATAGGCGTCAACGTCCTTTTCGCGCGGGGTCTCGACGCGATCGAAGAGCGGACCGAGACCGGAACGCGCGAGTTTTTGCAACTGTTCGTCGCGCTGGCCCTTGGTGAACATCAGGAGGCGGTGACGCTGCGAAAGCACCTGAAGCGTGGGCTCGACGTCGGGCAGCAATGCGCAGTCGCGCTCGAGCAGATGCGCACCGATTCGCTCGATCTCGTCGCGCAAACGGTCGTCACCTGCGGGCGCGAGTTCGGCAGCCGCCTGATGCATCGCAATCACGTAAGGACGGCGCCCGTAGCCGTGCGTTTTGATCAGCCGCATTTCGGCGCGACGCACCGCGGCGTGAACGTCGGCGCGAGAGACGTCGAGGACCGCGTCGCCAACGGCCGCAGCGAAGAAATCGAACGCCTCGAGAAAATGGATATTGGAATCCCAGAGCGTGTCGTCGGCGTCGAATACGAGATTCAAAGACTCAGTCGGAGCAGGGGACATCTACGTACAGAGTACCGGCGCGTGCTCGAACGGGCAAACAGGCTAATCGGGAACTCACACTTTATTGAATGTGAAACCCGCCGTGGGTTTCACACTTCCTTGGGCAGGGGTGACCCCTGCACCCGATGCCAGGGAAAGGATGCGGGACTTCGTCCCTGGTAGAACTGGTTGAGGGAAAGTGGCGCGGTCATCGGGCGAGCGTCACCGCCGCGGAGGCCGGGACACACACTTATGCGCGGGCGTTGGGAAGCGCGGCGGGCAGAATTATGAGCGCACCCGTCGAGGGATTGCGCCCGACGTACACCTCGGTCTGGTAAACGCGGCGCAGATTTTCCGCGGTCAGAACTTCCGCGGGAGTTCCATACGCGACCGCGGCGCCATCGGCAAGCAACAGCACGCGATCGGCATAGAGCGCGGCGGCATTGAGATCGTGAAGCGTCGCGACTACGGCCATGCCGCGCTCGGCGCATAGCTGGCGAAAGCGCGCGAAGATTTCGGCGACGTGCTTGAGATCCAGAAATGCGGTCGGCTCGTCGAGCAGCGCAATCTTCGGCTCCTGGGCGAGCGCGCGGGCCAGGAACACGCGCTTGCGTTCGCCGCCGGACAGTTCCTGAACGTGGCGCGCGGCAAGCCCGAGCAGGTCGAAGCGGTCGAGCGCCGCGGACGCGATTTCCAAATCGCGCGGGCTCTCGAAGCCGAAGGCGCCGAGATGCGGCGCGCGTCCCATCAGCACGATTTCCAGCACCGTGAAGCGGAATGTGACCGCGTTTTCCTGGCCAACCGACGCAACCGTGCGCGCGAATTCCCGGCGATCGATCGAATCGAGCGGCCGGCCGAAAAGTTCGACGCTTCCCGCACTGGGCTTTATCGAGCCGCCGAGCACCTTGAGCAGCGTGGACTTGCCGGCGCCGTTGGGACCGACGATGGCGAGCATTTCGCCCGCCGCCACTTCGATCGAGACGCCGTGCAGCACGGGCACCCCCGGATATCCCGCGTGAATCGCGCTCGCACGCATGGCGGCGGCGGTGTCGCGCGACGGCGTCGTCATAGCGAAAGCGTTCTCCTGCCTTCGCGGCGCAGCATGTAGATGAAGAACGGGCCGCCGCATAGCGCGGTGATCGCGCCGACGGGAATTTCGGCCGGCGCGATCGCGACGCGCGCGACCAGGTCCGCCGCGACCATGAATGCGGCGCCGCCGATCAGCGACGCCGGCAGCAGGAGCCGATGATCCGCGCCGAACACCAATCTCAAAGTATGCGGAACGATCAGTCCGACGAATGAAATGATTCCGCTGACGGAGACCGCGGCGCCGATCATCACCGAGGTCGCGACGAAGATCGTGCGCCGCAGGCGGTCCACGTCAACGCCGAGTTCGGCCGCCGACTCGTCGCCGAGACTGAGCAGGTTCAGATCGCGCGCTTGAAACATCAGCACCGCGAAGCCGGCCATTCCCAAACCCGCGACCATCGCCGCTTCGCGATAGGTCGGCGCCTCGAGGCTGCCCATCAGCCAGAACAGAATGCTGCGCGCGTAGTAGAAGTTGACGACGCTGTTCACCAGCATGATTGCCGCGCCCCAGAACGCGTTGAAGATCACGCCGACCAGCAGCAGCGTGAACGGTTCGAGCTGGCCGTCAACCATCGCGAGCCGGTAAACCGCCACCGTCGAGAGCAGCGCCGCGCCGAAGGCGCACAGCGGTACGGCCACCTCGCCGCCGCCGAGTTTCGCCGACATCACCATCGCGAGTATCGCGCCGAGCGCGCCGCCGCCGGATATTCCGAGGATGCCGCCCTCGGCCAGCGGATTGCGCACGAGCGCTTGCAGAGCCGTTCCGACCGCGGCCAGTATCGCGCCGACGATCACGCCCATCAGCACGCGCGGCAATCGGGCGCCGAAGAAAATCGCGTGATCGGGACTGCCGGGATCGGAAAATGCGCGCACCAGGCTGATATGCGCGCTGCCGAACAACCCGCCCGCCGCCGCACAAACGATCAGCAGAATTGCCAGCGCCGCCAGTATCCGGAGCAGCCGCGAGCGCGTCAGGTGCGCGGCGGAGTTGCGCTGCGGCGGATGATTGCCGGCGGCCGGATTCACTGGTGGGCACCGGCGGCGGCGCGATCCCATGCCTCGGGATGAATCATCCGCGCGATTATCTCGAGCGACTGTCCCACCCGCGGGCCGGCATGGAAAACGGGATCCTGCGGATAGCCGAGGACGCGATGGTCGCGCACCGCCGGAATCGCCGGATATCTTTCCCAGAAGCCGCTCGACGACGACGGATCGGTGCCCATCGAACCGTCGAGCACGACCTCGGGACGCATCGCGATGATGTACTCCATGCTCAGATGCGGCCACTGCTGGCCGGCTGCCGCGGCGATATTGTCGGCGCGCGCGATGCGCATGAGCTCATCGAGATACGTGCCGGCCCCCACCGCGACGAGCGGCTCATGACCGACGAGCATCAACGCACGCTGCGGCTTTACGTTTGCCAGGCGATTTTGGACTGCGGCGATCTGCGCCTGAATGTCCGCGACCAGCTGACGCGCTTGCGGCCGGCGATTGATTCGCGCACCCACCGTTTCGATACCCGTTTCGATCTGTTGCAAAGAATCGTCGCTGACCATCAGCACCGGATAACCCATCGAACTCAACGCGCGAATCTGGCGCACGTCCGACGACAGTTCAAGCCCGACGACCAGCGTGGGCCGCAGCGCGATGATCGCTTCGAGATTCGGCGTCAGAAAGGAACCGACCCGCGGCAGATCGCGCACCTGCGGAGGATAGTCGCAATACTGCGAGACGCCGACGACGTCGGGACCCGCGCCCAGCGCGAACAGCGTCTCGGTAACCGACGGCGCCAGCGATACGATCCGCATCCGGGCTGCCGCGTGCGCCGCCGGCGCCAGCGCCAGGGCATACACACACAGTGCGGCGGCGGCCGCGAGTCGATAAAAACCCACATCGCGAAACTACCTGATCGTAGCGGCGCCGGTAAGCGCAACCTCGCGCTTTGTTGCCTGCGCCCGGCGCGCTCAACTAGCCTCGTCGGGACGGGGAGTAGCCGGCGTGCTCAAGATTGCCGTTTGCATCAAGCAGATACCGCTCGTCGAGGAAGCCAACTTCGACGCCGCGACCAGGACGATCAAGCGCGACGGTCCCAATGTGATCAGCGCCTTCGATCTGCGCGCGATCTCGCTCGCCGTCGAGCTGAAAAATCGTCACGGCGCCGAGACTATCGTCGTCACGATGGGGCCGCCGCAGGCGCGCGACGCGCTGGTGGATGCGCTCGCGATGGGGATGGACCGCGCGGTGCACCTGGAAGACCGCGCGTTCGCGGGAGCGGACACGCTCGCAACGGCGCGTGCGCTCGCGCTTTGGCTGGCGCGCGGAAACTTCGATCTCATCCTGCTCGGCAAGTATTCGCTCGATGCGGAGACGGGGCAGGTCGGCCCCGAAATTGCGCAACTGATCGGCGCCGCGCAGATAACCGGCGCGCGAAAACTGGAAATCGACGGACGCACAATTCGCGCCGAGCGTGAAAGCGACGAGGGCTTCGAGGAAATCGAGGCTGCGATGCCCGCGGTCATCACCTGCGCCGAGCGCATCGCACCGCCCGTCAAGCTGAAGCCGGGCGCATCCGAGCAGGCGAAGACCAGGCCCATTCAATCCGTGCGCGCGGCCGAGCTCGGCGCCGATCCGCAAGAATTCGGACTGGCGGGTTCGCCGACGTGGGTGGGCGACGTTCGCGCCGTCGCGACGCCGAAAACCGAATGCAAATTTATCGACTCGACCGACGCCGAACGCGCCGCAGCCGAGGTGATCTCGGCGCTTGGAACAATCGGCGCGCTCAACCCGCGCGCGCACGTTCGCCGTTCGATCGGATCGGCGCGGCGTGCGAGCAGTCGCAGCCGTGACCTGTGGATCGTGTGCGAGACCGACCTTGAAGGCCGCCTCACGCGCGGCACGCTCGAGATGCTTTCGCGCGGCGACGAGCTCGCGTCGCGGCTCGGCGGCGCGCTCGTCGCGGTGGGATTCGGCGGCGCGATCGCGCGACACGCGGGGTGCCTTGCGAGTTTCGGTGCTGACCAGGTGCTGCTCGTCGAGCATCCCGCGCTGGCTTCATACACTCCCGAAGCCACCGCCGAGGCTGTTGCGAAACTCGTTTTGACGCACGCGCCGTGGGGAATTTTGATCGGCGCGACCGAGCGCGGGCGCGACTGGGGACCGCGGCTGGCCGCGCGCTTGAGCCTGGGACTCACCGGCGATGCGATCGATATCGAGCTCGACTCGGAGCGTCGGATGGTCGCGCTCAAGCCGGCTTTCGGCGGCAACATCGTCGCGTCGATCTACTCGAAAACATTTCCGCAGATGGCGACGGTGCGGCCGGGCGTGCTCGAACTCGCGGCGCCATCGCAAGCCAGGGATGCGGAGATTCGGATCGCGCGGCCTGAGCTGAGCGCGCCGAAAAGCCGGCTCATCAAGGCGCACTCGATCCTCGACGCCACCATTGCGCCGCTGGAGGGCGCCGAAGTTGTCGTTGGCATCGGTATGGGAGTCGGTGGGCCTGACGGGGTCACGAAAGCCGCGGTGTTCGCGCGAGTGCTCGGCGCCGCGATATGCGCGACCCGGCGCGTGACGGACAATGGATGGGTGCCGCGGCAATTGCAGGTCGGGTTAACCGGCAAATCGATCGATCCGCGGCTGTATATTGCGATTGGAGTGCGCGGCGCGTCCAATCATACCTGCGGTCTCAAGCGCGCGGATACCATCGTCGCGATCAACAACGATGCCGACGCGCCGATCTTCGAGCGCGCGAATATAGGGTTGGTCGCCGATTGGGAGACCACCCTGCCCGCTCTGCAGGATGCCTTCCGGCGGCGTCTTCAATGATCGACGACAACTACAACTACACGCGGATTTCGTAGAGCGCCGAAAACATATCCCCGACTGGCAGCCGGCGAAAGTGCTTGAATCCCGCCGCCGCGACCAGCTCGCGCGCCTTCGTCTCGCCCATGCACGCGCCAATTCCCGCGCCGCCGTGCGCGAGCGACGTCGTCATGCAGTACAGCGTGCTGATCGAATACATCAGCCGCCCCATCGGATTGATGTTGTCTTCGAGATTCGACGACACGTTTACTTCGACCATCAGGTAAGTGCCGTCGGGCTTGAGCGCCGCACGAATCGACTTCAGCAGCGCGTCGGGATCGACGGAATCATGCACCACGTCGAAGGTCGAGATGAAATCGAATTGCGCGGCCGGCAGCCTGGTGCAATCAACGAGGTCAAACTTGATTCTGTCCCCCAGGCCGGCGGCTTTCGCGTTTGCTCGCGCGCGCTCCACCGAGCCGAGGTGCGCGTCGAAGCCGAAGACCTGGGCCTTGGGGAATGCGGACGCGATCGCGATCGCCGCGCGGCCGCTCCCACAGCCGGCGTCCAGCGACGAGCCGCCTTCATTCAGCTTCGCGACCACTTGCGGCATTGCCGGCAGCCAATTGCGAATCAACTGATGCCGGAATAGCGAGGCTGACGAACGCTCCATCGCCTCCCACGTCTCGGGCGGATACTCGCTCTGCGCTACGCCGCCCCCGTTCTTGAACGACTCCATCACTTTCGGCGCAATCGACACATGCGGGACGATCATTTCGATCATGCCGCCGGCGAAAAACGGCGAGTCGTCGCGCGCCAGCACCATCGCATGCTCGGCCGGCATCGCGTAGGTCTTCGCCGAGGCGTCGTAATTCACGTACCCGGCGGCGGTCATCGCGCTGAGCCATTCGCGCAGATAGCGCTCGCTGAGGCCCGTCCGCTCCGCAAGCGCCGCGCTGGTGACGGCGCCGGCTTGCGCCAGCGCGCTGAAGATTCCGAGGCGATCGCCGATATAGGTCAGCGCACCGAGCATCGCGGCGCCGATATCAATCGATACCTGCATCCAGAATTGCCTGATCTTGTCCCAATCGAGCTGCTGCTTTTCACCGGCCATTGTTTTCCTCCGCAGACCCGCAGTATCGATCAACTCAGGCATCTCCGGCTAGGCTTACCACGCCTCGGGCTTTTCACCCTGCTACTTTTCGGGGTCCGTGCTCGGTTCCACGGACTTGCTTTGCGGGGCGGCGAACATCGAGAGTTGAGCCGGATTGCCCTCGCCTTCCACGGCCGGCGCAAACAGACCGGGCCGCTCGACGAATACCTGGAATTTTTCAAAAAGGTCGGCAAGCTTGGCCTGGTAGTACTCGACGTTTTCGTCGGGATTGTCCGGGTCGTACTCCGCCGCCATCTTCGCGAACGCATTCACCGCCGCGCGCGCGCCGCGCCCGGTGACGTAGTATGAAATTTGATCGCCGGCCAGGTACGGTCGCTCGGCCTTGAGCGCAAGCTCGTAGGCCGCCGCGGGATTGCGGCTGTTGTCACCGATTTTGTTGCGATAAGTGTCGAGCGAATCCTGCAGCGTCTCGGTCTTCATCAGGTCGGCGATTCCTATTTCGTGGCGGGCCAGGCGCGCGCGATAGTCGGCGTGGAGTTTCGGAATTTCGCCGCGTCGATCCTCCAGCAGCATGCGGAACATATCCTCCATGAAGCGGCGCTGGAAGCGTTCGAGTCCCCGCGAGCGCAGCCCCGAGCCGCGAATGGTCATCTTTCCCGTCTCGTCCAGCAGGACGTAATTTTTCATTTTGTAGGAGAACATCGCGCGGTAACGGCCGTCGATTTCCAGCCGGATTCCCTCGGGCATAATCGATCCAACCTGCTCCAGGAGCCGGTCCGCGCCCTCCGCGCTGGCGGCGTCGGGAGGCGGCACGAAATAGATTCCGTCGGTATCGACCTCGATAACCTGCGCGCCGTGCTCCTCGAGTTTCGCCACTGCACGCTGAATCAGATCGCGTCCGCGCCTGGTTACCGCGTTGGCCGCGCCGAAGTCATTGAAATGGCCGAGCGAAAAACCCAGGTAGCCGTAAAATGAATTGATGAGAATCTTGAACGTCTGCTGGAGCGCGTCGGCGTTGCGCCGGTCGGTGCCCTTGAGTTCGCGCGCCAGCCGCTTGGCCTGCACCCGGAAGCTGCGCAGATCGCCAAGCATCTTGAGGAACACGCCGAGGCGGTCAGCAGCCGGCGCATGCCGATATTGCAGCATCAACGACGGATACAGCGAGGTCACGTCGCAGTGAAGGACGCCGTGGGCGACACCGCATCGGCGAACCTCCGTGTAACCGCCCGCGACCGGCGCAGGCAGGGAAGGCTCGGGGATGGAATGCCCGGCAGCCAGGTAGGCGCGCATCATGAGCGCGTCAATCTTGGTCGCGTTGCCGCGCAGCACCGCGCTCTGGTACGAGTACGGGAATATCTGCGCTTGCACGAAGTAACTGGGAGAGAGGGTCTCGGCCAGCGCGCGCGTCTCTCGGGCGTCATCGAGCGCGTACTCGTAGAGCTTTTCCGGTTCGTGTTCGAAGTAGTGGCTGATTTTCGACGCGTCGATGTACACGCGACCCTTGCGCGCCAGCCCGAAGTGTTGCGCAAGCGGCTTGAGCCCCAGGCTCTCCAGTTCGCGGCTCGAGATATCGTAGTGCTGCGCGAGGATCCAGGTGTCGATGATGCTGCGGCCCGGGATGTCGTAGCGGCGGTAGGCGATCGACCGTTCGGCAATTTGCATGCGCGACGGGCGGGCGCGCAGCTCGCCGCCATCGCGCCCCAGCTTGAGCTTCAGCTTGTGGCGGCGCGCCCGCGTCTCGAGGTATTCGAGATCGAAACGAAACAGATTGTGGCCCTCGACGACGTCGGGATCGCGCTCCTGGACGATTCGCACCATCTCCTCGAGCATCGCGCGCTCGTCCATCTCGGTGCCCTTGAGCAAGCGCTCGAAACCGGTCGAGTCGGTGAGCGAGATCGCGATAACGCGATCGCCTTCGCGCGCCGCCGACGGAAATTCAAAGCCGGGCGAGATGTAGGTCTCGATATCGAGTTGGAGGCGGCGCAGCTCGCTGAAATCCATCCCGATGAAAAACGTGGTCCCGCTCAGTATCAGATGCTGCTCGACCGGATCGGCAAGCACCAGGTACGGCGCGTCGGGCGCGTTAGGCGGCTTGCCGGTCACGTTCCTGAGATGGCGCCGGGCGGCTTCCAGAGCGTCGATCGAGGCGAAGGTGACCAGCACCCGGTAACGGAAATCGCCCTTTAGCGCGCGCGTCTCATGGGCGGGGCTGAAACCTGCGAGCAAGGCAATATCCTCGACGAGCGCAAACAGGCGAATCGGCCGGCGCTCGCGCGTAAGCTCGCCCGACAGGCGCCGGTAAACGTCGATCTCGGTCTTCGATGCGACCTCGACCGCGACCACGCCCGGGTCGGCGGGATCGCCAAACAGCAGGCGGTTGCCGTAAAACTGCGCCGAAATCTCCTGGTAAGTAGTCATCGCGTCCCTCGATTGTGCACCCGCAAGCTCGCGGGAGACAACGCGCCGCCGCGCGTGGATTCAGAACGCGCCGAGGCGCCAGAGGCCAATCAGAAAGATCGCGTATGCGGCCGCGCCGATCATCAGCGCCGGAGTTCCGAGTTTCGAGTCGCGCACGTTGAGGTAAAGAATCGCCGCCGAAGCAAGCGCGATCGATCCCGCGAGCAGTTCGGGACTGGTCAGATGCCACGGCGAAAACGCGAGCCCCAGTGCAACCGGGATGCACGACTGGAAGACCATCGCGCCAGTGATGTTGGCGAGCGCGAGATGGTCCTTGCCCTGGCGAATCCAGACAACGGAGTTGTATTTCTCGGGCAGTTCGGTCGCGAGCGGGCTGAGCAGGAGCGAGAGTACGCCGGGATTGAGATGCGCATAGGCTGAGAACACCACGATCTGATCGACGAACTCGACCGAACCGATCAGAATCGCGAGGACGCCCACGATTACTTGCGCGGCGGTTGCCGATGCGCGCGGTTCGAGCGGATTGCCGCGCAAAATCGACTCGAAATAGAGTCCGTGCACGAGCTGCGTGCCGGCCGCGCGCTTGAGCCGCAGCATCACAACCGCGTAGCTCGCGTACACTATCAACAACGCGACGGCGAGGACGTGGCGAAGCACCGCGCCCATCTCGACCGTGCCTGCGATCACCAGGCATAAAAAAACCGGGAAGAAGAATGCGATATCCCGGCGCGCGTCCTCGCGCACCACTTTCAGCGCGATCCGTCCCCGTCGTTTGCGAAACACCAGCGCCGCAACGCCCATCACGCACATCGCCACCGTGGACAGCATCAGCGGAGCCCCGACGATCGCTCCAAGTCCGACCGCGGTATGCGCCGCAGCGCTGTCGCGGCCGGTCAACAGCGCGACCGCCGGGATGAAGGTCTCCGGCAGGGCAGTTCCGACCGCGGCAAACAGGCTGCCGACGGCGGCCTCGGCAACATGCAATCGATGGCCGGCCCATTCGACGCCGTTGGTGAAAAATTCCGAGCCGGCGAGGATTATCGCGAAGCTGAGCGCCAGGATTATCGCGTGAATTGCCAAAATTCTGCTGAACAGGGGGTGCAGCAGCGTCAAGAATAGAGAGGCCGGCTCGCTATTTCCAGCGCGCACCCATTTCCCGGCGCTTCGGGTCGAGTCAGAGGAAAAGATCAGACGCGATGCCGCCAAACGGGCAAACGATGCATATAGTGTCATCCAGCGATCACCGCGAGCGGGCCGCAACCGCGAGACTGGCGCCGAGTTGATGCGGGAGCGGCTATCGGGCTAAAACCCTCATGGTTGAAAAGTCAAAATGGAAATTCCGGGTGAAAAGAAATCGTGAATCGAAGATTGAGTGTATTTTTGCTCACGGTCGTCGCGATGATGTTGGCCGTGAGTATCGTTTGCCAGGCACAGTCGCAGGCTCTGTTAACTCGTCATGCGCGCGAAGCGGTTCTCAACGGGGAGGCTCAATGGGTCGGACATCTCCCCGCAACACAGTCCATGCGGCTGGTACTTGTTTTGCCGCATCGCCACCAGGCAGAGTTAGATAACTTCCTGCAGGAACTCTACGATCCTCACAGCGCGTCATATCGCAAGTTCCTCACGGTGGAAGAGTTCACCGCAAGGTTTGGTCCCAGCCAGGCGGATTATGACTCCGTGATCGGCTTCGCGAAGGCGAACGGCTTTCGAGTGGTTGGCACCTCCCGCAATCGCATGAACCTGGATGTCACGGGGTCGGTGGCGAGTATTGAGAGAGCATTCCATCTGAGGATGGGCGTCTACCAGCACCCCACCGAAAACCGCACCTTCTTCGCTCCGGACCGGGAGCCCATGGCGGACTTGGCGGTCCAGTTGTGGCACATCACGGGCCTGGACAACTATTCGACCCCGCGCCCCGCCCTGGTGCGTCGCGATGCGAGTGATCCGGCTGTGAGGTCCGGCGCCACCACCGGCTCAGGCCCCTCGGATTCTTTTTTGGGCAGCGACATGAGGGCGGCATACTACGGTAAGACAGCGCTCACCGGCAGCGGCCAATCGCTCGGGTTGTTCGAGTTTCTTGGCACCGATCTGACTGACCTGACGACCTACTATACAAACGTAGGCCAAACGAACAACGTGCCAATCACGCTCCAGTCCGTCGACACCCAGAGCACGAGCTGCATCTTTGCAGATCTCTGCGATGATACGGAACAGACCTTGGACATGACCCAGGCGCTGGGCATGGCCCCGGGCATGTCCAGCCTGGTGATGTACATCGGAACTGGCGGCTTGGCGGGGCAAACCATCGACGATTCCGGCATTTTTAACGCCATGGCCACGGCCAGCCCGCTGAACGCTCAACTGAGCTGCTCCTGGCAGTGGAAACCCTCGGACCCCACCACCGACGACCCCTACTTCGAGGAATTCGCGGCGCAGGGTCAGAACTTGTTTATCGATACCGGCGACGACGGTACGTGGAGCTCGAGCGACTTTTATTGGCCGTCGGATAGCGTGTATCTCACGGCGGTGGGCGGAACGGACTTAGAAACAACCGGCGCGGGGGGAGCCTGGGCCTCGGAAACAGGTTGGGTGGACAGTGGCGGCGGCATTGGGCCGGACGACTTTCCGATTCCCTCCTGGCAGGTGACTGCGGCCGCGGGCTGCGCCAAATGTTCCCAAACTTATCGCAACGGCCCGGACGTTGCTGCAAATGCGGATTTTAGCTTTTACGTCTGCGCCGACCAGGAGGCTTGCACCGCCAATCTTTATGGTGGAACCAGCTTTGCGACGCCCATGTGGGCCGGCTATATGGCTCTGGTCAATCAACAGGCGGTTGCCAACGGCAATCCGGTGCTCGGCTTTATCAATCCGGCCCTTTACACGATCGGTTTGGGCTCGAACTATGACACTGACTTCCACGACTGCCTCACTGGAGGCAACACCGACGGGTGCACCGTCGGCTACGATCTGGCCACCGGATGGGGTAGTCCGAACGGGGCCGCCCTGATCAACGCTTTAACTTCATCGGTCGCGACCACCACGCTGAGCGCGTCGCCGACGAGTCTCAACTTCGGCAACGTCGATGCGACCGGGACCAGCAAGCCCAAGAAGGTGGAGCTCACCAACAAGGGCACGACCGCAGCGGCGATCGGATCGGTGACCGCGACGGCGCCATTCGTAATCGCCGGCGGCACGAACAGCTGCTCGGGTAAAAGCATCGCGGTGAAGAAGAAGTGCTCGTTCGACGTCGAGTTTGCGCCGGCGACGGTCGCAGACGTGACCGGAGGGTCGATCGACGTGAGCTACAACGGCAACAGTCCCGCGGTGTCTCTGGCAGGCGACGGCGTTGCGGTGACGCTCAAGGCGCCGAAGTCGGCGTCGTTCTCGGCCGTCGATGCGGGCGCGGCCGCCAAGCCGAAGAACATCGAGATCTCGAATTCGAGTACGGTCCCCGTGACGTTGGAAACGGCGGCGCTGGGAGCGCCTGATGCTGGGTCCTTCACGATTACCAGCGACGAATGCTCAGGCGAACTGATTGCAGCGAAGGGCAAGTGCAAGGTCGCGATCAAGTTCGCACCGCCGGGTGGGGCCAGCGGCGCGCAAACCTCGACGCTGTCGTTCGGGTTCACCTATGGCGCGAATACCGGCAACGTCTCGACCGACTTGAAGAGCAAGGTCAAATGAAGCAGGGGTAACCCCTGCACCCAATGTTAAGGCCGCGCTCCGTTGTCGCGCGCGGCAGGGGCGACCCATGCACACAGTATTAGGGACGCCCGCCGTTGGCGGGCGCGGCCCCTGCCAACGACTTAATACTGCGCTGCGGTCGCTACGGCCAAGGGCGCCGAGCGCGAATCATCGGTTGCTTGGTTGAAGGCACTTCGGCTCGAGTCAGAGGAAAAGATCGGGCGTGATGCAGCCAAACGGGCAAACGATGCATATAATATGATCCAGCGGTTATCGGCGAGCGGGAATTCGCGATAAGGCCGCGCGGCGAGGCGTAATTCGCCCAATGATCGCGCGGGCGATGGTTGGTAAGTTGACTCTGGGCAAAGCGACCCTTAGACTTGATTCTTTGGTGTGGCTCACTTGCCTTTGTATTCTCGTCTGTATAAATGAGGCTACTTGATTCCCGGCTCGCGGTCGCAATGACGGCCGCATTGCGCGCCGATTTTCACGCATCGCATCGACGGCCAACGCCCGCGCAAAACGGAAGCAAAACGAATGAAGCAGAAGTACGAAGGTAAAGACCTACAGGGTCTTGTCGATCTCGGTCGTGAGCAAGGCTACCTGACCTTCGAGCAGGTCAACGACTACCTGCCGCAGGATGTAGCTTCACCAACCGACCTGCGCGCCGCGCTGGACAGCTTCGAGGACCTTGATATCAAGGTGCTCGAGGAAGTCCCGACCGAGGGCGCCGACGAGGTCGAGGTCGAAGGCAAGGAAGAGCCCGAGGAAGCGCCCGAAGCCGCGCCGGCGGCTGCGGATTCGCTTGGCGAGTCGTCGGACCCGGTCCGGCTCTATCTCAAAGAGATGGGCAACTTCCAGCTTCTGTCGAGGGAGCAGGAAGTCGAAATTGCCAAGCGCATCGAAGCCGGCGAAAACGAAGTCGAAGAAGAGGTGTTGGGATCGCCGATCACGCTCGATTTCGTGATTCGAGTGGGCGAGCGCGTAGAGGCAGGCGAAGCCGATCTGCGCGATGTGTTCGAGGACGCCGCGGAGGCGCCTGAAGATCCCGACGAAGAGCGCGGACCCGAAGCCGACGAGCGCCAGCTCAAGAAGTTGACGCTTGCGACCAAGAAGCTCACCGATCTCCGCACCAAAATCGAGGCAATCGAGGAGATACTGCGCAACAAGCCCGGCCCGCGCCGCAAGCCCAAGCTCGACAAGAACCTGACGCGGCTCAACGAGCGCGTGAAAAAAGAATTGCGTGCGATGGCGCTGTCGCGACGCCTGATGGAAGCGGTGATCGGCGAGATGCGCGACGTGCTGCAGCAGTACCGCATCGCGCATCACACGATTGACAAATACGAGGAGGCGACCGGCCGCTCGCGCACTCATCTGCTCAAGGAAGCCGCCGAAGCCGAAGACCGCCGCCACGTGCTGAAAATAAATGACGTCCGCGAGAACCTGCTCGATATCGCGGCCAGGATTCGGCTGGCGCAAAAGACGATTCGCGAAGTCGAAAAAAGGGCCAAAAACACCGGCGAGGAATACGCGCGCAAGCTCGAGACGATCGCCGCCGGACAGGACAAGAGCCGGCGCGCGAAAAAGGAACTGACCGAGGCCAACTTGCGCCTCGTCGTCAGCCTGGCCAAGCGCTACACCAATCGCGGGCTGGGCTTTCTCGACCTCATCCAGGAAGGCAACATCGGCCTGATGCGCGCGGTGGACAAGTTCGAGTATCAACGCGGCTACAAGTTTTCGACTTACGCCACCTGGTGGATCAGGCAGTCGATGTCGCGTGCGATCGCCGACCAGGGCCGCACCATCCGCATCCCGGTCCACATGGTCGAGACGATCAACAAGCTGCTCCGGGTCACGCGCCTGCTGGTGCAACGGCTGGGCCGCGAACCCGGGCCCGAAGAAATCGCGGAGCAGATGGAGATGCCGCTGGACAAGGTCCAGAAGGTGCTCAAGATCGTCAAGGAGCCGATTTCGCTCGAAACGCCAATCGGCGACGAAGAAGAAAGCTCGCTCGGCGATTTCGTCGAGGACGAACTCGCGCCGTCGCCGGTCGAGGCGGCAATTCAGGGCAACCTCGGCGAACAGACGCGCAAGGTGCTGGCCACGCTCACCCCGCGCGAGGAGCAAATTCTGCGCATGCGCTTCGGCATCGGGCAGAAGACCGACTACACGCTCGAGGAAGTCGGCAAACAATTCGCGGTCACCCGCGAGCGTATCCGGCAGATCGAGGCCAAGGCGTTGCGCAAACTGCGCCAGACGGGCAGATCGCGCAATCTCGAGGGCTTCCAGGAGCGCGAGTAGCAGGGCTGACCCCTGCACCCAGTGTTAAGGCCGCGCTCCGTTGTCGCGCGCGGCAGGGTTGACCCCTGCGCCGCAGGGCTGAGGCCTGCACCCAGTATTAAGACCGCCCGCCGTTGGCGGGCGCGCCCCTGCCCCGGTTTAATACTGCGCAACCGGCGCCTGAGCGGTTGCGGCGGATTGAAATCCTCCACGATGGTCTGATTTAAGAGTCTGTTAACGGCACCGTTGCCGCCGGCTTTCGCATGGAGCGCAAATGAACGAGCAAGTTACCCGCCAAATTCTCTGGAACATCCCCGTTCCGTTCATCGTGCTGATGTACAGCCTGCTCGGGCTGCTGATCGCCGGCTTCATCTTCGCCGGTCTCAGGTGGTACCGGCTGGTGAGTCTCGGCGTGTCCGACAATCGTTTCGATCATCCGCTGGAGCGCCTGCTCCTGTCGCTGCGCGATTCATTCGGCCAGGGCAACGTGATTCGCGAGACGTGGGGATGGATGCATTACGCGTTCTACGTCGCGTTCGTCGGCCTGTTCATCGGTACGACGATCGTGGTGATCAATAGCGACGTGCGCGATCTATTCGATCTGTTCGGCCTCGACCTCTACTTCTTCTACGGCGATTTCTATCTCTACTTCAAAGTTGCGATGGACACCTTCTTCATCCTGCTGATCCTCGGCGTGCTGATGGAAGGTGTGCGGCGCGCGGTTCGCAAACCCAGCGTGCTCAACGAGCCGCCGGCGGCGAAAGTCCGGGACAATCTCGAGAACCGGCTAGGCTACTGGTTCCCGATGTCGATGATGGTGCTGGCGGCGGTCACGGGCCTGATGCTCGAGGGCGCGCGGATCAACGCGGCGCATCCCGCGTTCACCGAATGGGCATACGTTGGACGGGTGGTGGGCGGATTCGAGGGCGCGCTCGGCGTCGGCGCCACGTACCATCGATGGCTGTGGCTGGTGCACGTGTTGTTCGTGTACGCACTGCTGTTCTGTTTTCCGTTCACCAAGCTGCGTCATTTGATCTTCGGCCCGCTCAATCTGTTCTTCCGCAACCTCGGTCCGCGCGGACGACTCGCGCCGATCAAGGATTTCGAAACCGCCGAGACGTTCGGCGTCTCGCAGGTCGAGCAGTACACCTGGAAGCAAATCCTCGACATGGGAGCGTGCCTCGAGTGCGGCCGCTGCACGATCAACTGCCCCACCGTCAATACCGGCAAAACGCTCAATCCCAAGTTTCTGGTGATCGAACAGCGCGAGCATCTGCTCGACAAGGCGCCCTTTCTGCTCGCGGCAAAGGCAAACGGCAAGCAGGCCGGCGGCGCGGAAGCGCCCGCATGGGACGGCGCCGACATGATCACGCAGGTCGCGACCGAAGAAGCGGTGTGGGGATGCACGACGTGCGGATGGTGCGAAGAGGGATGCCCGGTCGGCATCGAGCACATCCAGAGAATCGTGGACATGCGGCGCTACGACGTACTGATGGAGTCGAGGTTCCCGACTGAACTGACGGGAGCCTTCAAGGGAATCGAGAACCAGGGAAATCCATGGGGCCTTGCCCAGGAAAAGCGCGCCGAATGGGCACAGGGACTTGAAATTCCCGAGATCGCCGAGCTCGCCGATCCGTCAGAGATCGACGTGCTGTATTGGGTGGGATGCGCGGGCTCGTACGACGAACGCATCCAGCGCGTGAGCAAGTCATTCGCGGCCCTGATGAAACAGGCCGGCGTCAAATTTGCGATCCTCGGGCGCGAGGAGATGTGCACCGGCGACCCGGCCCGCCGGCTGGGCAACGAATACCTGTACGCGACCGTCGCGGCGCAGAACGTCGAGACGCTCAATCGCTACAAGCCGCGGCGAATAGTCACTCAATGCCCGCATTGCTATCACAACCTCAAGAATGAGTATCCGGACTTCGGCGGTAACTATACGGTTCTGCATGAAGCCGAGTTTATCGACGAACTGATCCAGGCCGGACGCTTGAAGCCGCGCGGCGAGATCAACCAGCGCATCGCCTATCACGACCCGTGCTACATGGCGCGTCACAATCGCAAATGGGACAGCGCACGAAGCGCGCTCGGCGCAATCCCCGGCACCGAGGTGGCGGAGGTCGAACAGTCCAGGAATCGCACCTTCTGCTGCGGCGCGGGCGGTGGATGCTTCTGGAAGGAAGAGCACGAGGGCACGCGGATCAATGAGAAGCGCTTCGATCAATTGAACGAGGTCAAGCCCGAGTTGATCGCGGTGGGATGCCCGTTCTGCATGACGATGCTCGAAGACGCGGTGAAGTCGCGCTCGCTCGAAGAGACCATGCGAGTGCGCGATCTCGCGGAACTGGTCGCCGAATCCACCGGCGCAAACACGAAGTGAATAGCGCCTGCGCAAGCAATAGGCATCGGAGACGGGCGCGGGCGTCCGCGTCAAGCACGACGTAGTTTTTCGCGTTATATCGAAAAGAAGAGCGGGGCCCGACGGACCCCGCTCTTCTTTTTGTTCAACTCACTGGCGACAAGCGCATGAATGCGCTCGCGAGTTCACCGGAGCGATTTAATGCGCCGCCGGCGGTGCGCCCGCAGCCGGTGCGCCCGCAGCTGGTGCGCCCGCAGCTGGCGCCATCTTCATTGAGCCCATGCCCGGGCCGGCCGGCAGGTCTTTCTTGGCGAAGCCTGCAGGAACCTCGAAATCGGCGTCCGTCAGCTTCTTCGATTCGATCTTCTCGACGAGTGTGCTGGTCGTGATCGGCGGACGTTTCGCCATCATCTCGTTAATCTTGGCCGTCTGTTCCGGCGACATCCCCTGCATCGACATGTGGCCCATCTTCATCGTCGAGTCCAGCGCGAGTGGCACTCCACGTGGAATCTCACCGCCGCTGCCAAGATGGCCGCCCAGGCCCTTGAGCTTGTCCGCCATTTTTTTCTCGAACTCCGAAAACTCCTCGGCGCCAGGCGCGGCGGCCGAGAAACATTCCTTGACCGTGTAGACGCCCTGCATCATTTGCCCGCCGCCGTCGTAGTCAGTGCACTTGTAGCCCGCGATCTCGCGCGTAGTGGCGGCCTTCTTGAAGTTCATCGCCGCGGTCGTGCTCGCCGCCATCATCTGCGCCATCTGCCCCTTGGGCGGAAACTCGATCTGGAAGTAGTTCTTGGCGGTCGGATCGATCACGTACATCACCCCTTTGTCGAGGTCAGTGATGATCGTGTGACGCTCGGTCACCATCTTCTGCTTGTTGCCCTGCACCGAAATGGTTTGTTCGGCGTCGCGGGTGTTGGCCCCATTGGTCACGTGCTGCTTCTGCGTGATGACGACACCGGCGGCCGCGGGCAGCGCGGTCATTGCAAGCGTCATCCCCGCAACCAGGGCGGTTAATTTTCTCATAGCGATTGCTCTCCTTGTGCTCGTTGCATTTTCATAACAGAGTCGCGCTCCGCCGGTGCGGCGCCCGTCATACCACCGCGCTGCTGCACAACCATCCGATGGATCATCAGGCTCAGCAGCCCGAACAACACCCATACCATTTCTTTGATTCGGCGCAGAAACCCCACCACGAAGCCAATTCCCGGCGGGTAACCGAGCATCCCCAGAATCAGCGCCTTGCCGCCCTCCTGGCTCACCAGCTTGGCTGGAATCAGAAAGGTCGCGCGTTCGATCAGCAGCCCAACCGCCTCGACCAGCAGCGCGATCTGTAAGGACGCCGGCTGATGCAGGAGGCGCAGCAGGATATAAATTTCGAGCGGCCCGAAACTCCACGCGGCGGCATAGCACAGGCACGACACCGCGAGCCGGCCGCGATGGCGCGCGTAAAGGTTGAGCAGCACGGCGTCGGCCTCCTCGGCCGACTCGCGGATTTCGTCGGTGTTGATTCGCGCGAAGTCGAACCTGGTCGCGGCGCGCCACAGATGCGAGAACGGCCGCTTCATCTGCACGAAAAAGAAGGCCCCCGCCAGCGCCGTCGCCAGCGCAAACCCGCCCACTATCGCCCAGTAGAGGTTGGCGGCTACCGGTATCAGCCGCAGCGAAATCACCAGCGCGATCGAGAGAAACACGATCTGCCCGACCGCTTCGGCCAGCGACGCGACGATCACCGTCGCCAGACCCACCGGCATGCGCAGCTTCTCGCGCACATCCACCGCCATCACGAACTGCCCGCCGAGCTGCGCCGACGGCGTCACATAGTCGATCGCCTCACCGCCAATTCGCGCCGCAAACAACTCGACGAACCTGAGCTTCGGTGGATAGTGCTCAATCGTGACCCGCCAGCCGAGCGTGTTGGCGATTCGCGACAGCGCCTCCAGCGAAATTGTCAGCGCCAGGCCCCATCCCGCCATCCGCACGTAGCCGATCACCTGCCCCGGCCCGTAATGCGTCAGGAACCAGACGTAAAACGCGATCGCTATAACGATGAAGTATGTCTCGACGCGGCGCATCGGCAGGTGGGGGCCGCCACTAAGCATGGGCGGTAACCGATGCATTCTTTCAGTCGCGCCCCACCTGCGCAACCGCTACGGCCCCACCCGCCTCCCTGACTCGCCGTGCCGACAGTAGCGCAGTATTGGGCCGTTGGCAGGGGCCGCGCCCGCCAACGGCGGGCGGCCTTAATACTGGGTGCAGGGGTCACCCCTGCCTACGGCTCGTCACCGTGCTGAAAGAGGCGCATCAACTCCTCGAGTGTCGCCGGCGGCTTGCGCGCCGTCTCGAGCGTGTCGCGAACGTGATCGACCGACTTCATTCCGACCAGCGCCACGTCCACACCCGGCGTCGAGCGGGTGAACTGAATCGATCGCTGCGCATCGGTGGCGAAACCGCTGAACGCATCCGCGACGATTGGCGGCAGCCGGCGCGATAACTGCCCCTGCAGCAGCGTCGCGCTGGCCGCAACCGCGACTCCGAGCGCCTTGGCGGCGGCCAGCGTGGTCGCCTTGCCGCCCTGCACGATTTGGTTCGATCGCGTGATCGCCTCCGGCATCGCGAGGTTGTACGGCAGCTGGATTGCGCGAAAATGATGCGTGTCGCCGCCAACCTCGCGCGCGATTCGTATCAGCTCGTCGAGCGAGAGCCATCCCCGCTCCGTTTGCGCCGCCCGATAGCCGTTCCACGTCGCGGTCCCGTACACGCCGATCTTTCCGTCGGCCACCGCGCCTTCCAGGAACTCGAAAATCGTCGCCATTCGCGCCAGGAACTCTCTGCGCTCGACGGCTTCGAGCTGCGTCTCGGGATTGTGGATGTAATAGATGTCGATCGTCTCGAGATTGAGATTCTTGCGCGACAACTCCAGCATCGTGCCGATGTACTTCGGCGTCATGCAAT
>Ga0187879_10000894_pt1 | contig 20282 bp, 16 predicted proteins | sample June2016WEW_19_1_FD_132423 | JGI IMG/M metagenome (GOLD analysis project Ga0187879, IMG submission 132423) | Peatland microbial communities from SPRUCE experiment site at the Marcell Experimental Forest, Minnesota, USA - June2016WEW_19_10 | ecosystem: Environmental > Terrestrial > Soil >... | reverse complement strand
GAGGGCGTCAGATTAACTGTGTAGGCTGGTTTCTTGGTTAAGTGTAACAGTAACTCCGTGGGTGTCAATCAGTGATGGTCAGTTTGCAGTATCGGGGACGCGGTCGCCGAAGTGGATCTTAAACGCGAGCAGCGCTGCCGTCCAATTCCGGGTCCGTGTCCATTGTGGGACGGCGTTTTGCAGGGCGAGGTAGACAAGCTTGCGGGCGGCGTCCTCGTTGGGGAAGCTGCCCTTGGTCTTGATCGCCTTGCGCAGTTGGCGGTTGAGTGCCTCGATCGCGTTCGTCGTGTAGATCACGCGGCGGACCTCGTCGGGGAACGCGAGGAACGGTGTCACGTTCTCCCAGGCGTTCAGCCAGGTCTGGGTGATCACCGGGAACCGCTGCCCCCACTTCTCGTCGAAGGTCTCGAGCTCGGCTTGGGCCTGGTCGGCGTCCTTGGCGGTGTAGATCGGCTTGAGGTCCCGGGCGACCTGCTCGCGCTCCCGGCGTGGCACGTAGCGCAGGCTTGCCCTGATGAGGTGAACGATGCATGTTTGGACGGTCGTCTTCGGGAAGATCGCCTCGATCGCGTCGGGAAAACCTGTGAGCCCGTCGACGCATGCGATCAGGATGTCCCGCACGCCGCGGGTCTTCAGGTCGTTGAGGACCTGCATCCAGAACTTCGCGCCCTCGGTCTCCTGGAACCACATGCCCAGCACGTCACGGTCACCGTCGAGCGTGACGCCCAAGGCGAGGTAGAGCGCGCGGCGCTGCACGCTGCCGCCCTCGCGGATCTTCAGGACCATGCAGTCTAGGAACACGATCGGGTAGATGTCCTCCAGTGGCCGCTTGGCCCACTCGCGCACATCGTCCATGACCGCGTCGGTCACCTTGCTGATCAACTCACGGCTGACCTTCACGCCGTAGATCTCCTGCAGGTGCGCGGAGATGTCCCGTGTGGAGAGCCCGCGGCCGTAGAGCGCGAGGATCTTCTCGTCGAACCCGACGAACCGACGCTGGCGCTTGCGGACGATCTTCGGCTCGAAGCTGCCGTTGCGGTCTCGCGGTGTGTCGAGCGCCACCGGCCCGTGCTCGGTCATGAGCGTCTTTGGCGTCGAGCCGTTGCGCTGGTTCTCCGCGCCGCCGGGCGGCTCTTGATGCGTCTCGTAACCGAGATGGTCGGTCAGCTCGACCTCCATCGCCCGCTCCAGGAGGCGCTTGGTCAGATCGGCGAGCAGCCCGCCGGGCCCGGCGATCTCCTCCTCCGTGCTCGCGCCGGCGAGCAGCTCGTCGATCACCTCGTCGCTGATCCGCTCAGACGGCACCCCCAAAGCTTGCCGCACACGACGGCGGCCACCGGCACGATCGACGGCCTCATCGACCAGCTCCGGCGAAACCGACAGGGGGTCCACGGCGAGCGCGCCGCTGCCGGTCCTCTCCGGTCGCCCTCCGGGCTCCCTCCGCTCCCCGGCAGCGGGGAACACCAGCTCATGAACCTCAATGTGATCCTGCGTAGTAGTAGGCATAGCGAACCTCTTTCGCTCATGCCTACACAGTTCCTATGACACTCCCCGAGCGGGCTGTGCCAGCAGCCGGGGAGAGAAAGTGCGAAGACCCGGCTGCTGGCACCGACGAGGCATCGTGGCCTTCAGACGCTGTCAGCATCACCGCTCCGGCCCGGCCCGGCCCCGCGACTGCCGCGGCTGCCCTCTCCGCGCGCGCGATGCTGGCTGGGGTTCTTGGCGTCCTTCGTCACGACGACGCGGATGATGGCGGCACCAGCCGTGAACTACTAGGTTCGCGCTTACTATTTAGTTCTAACTATCGGAGTACCCAGTGGCCTTGGGCTCGCGGCTCCTGGAGGCATACGGTTGCTCATGCGGAGCGTTGGGCGTAGGCGATGCGCCATGCTCGCAAGACCGGGAGCAGCAGCCGGGTGAGCGACCCGCCGGCGCGTATGAAGGTACCCGTGCCGGCGCGGAGTGGTGGCGTGCGGGCGGTGTCCTTGGAGAGGTACATCGCGATCATTGCAGCGGCGACCACGGCGTGCCTGTGGCCGTTGCGCAGCGTGCACGCTTGGGCGACCGATGTTTGGACGAGTATCCGGATGTTGCGCACCGCGCTTTCGGGGTCGTGGTAGTGCGCGACGTAGCTGTGGTCGGCGTTGCTGGTGTCTTCTGGCTGGTCGACGTAGCTGTCGAGCATCGTGGTTGTGGCTGAGAGCCAGGGGCAGTATGCGGCGTGAACGCTTGCGATCTCGCTCGGTGAGCAGTGCGGCTCGGCGGCGAGGGCTAGGAGGGCGTGGATCGTGAGCGGCGCGCTTGCGGCTCCTGAGAGCTCCCACCAGTTCGCCTGCTGCTCGCCGGGGTACTCCCTGGCCACCCACTGTTTGAGCTGCGCTTCGCGCTGGACCGGGTCTGGGTGGTGGTTGAGGGCGAGCACGTCGGCGCGGTGTGCCTCGCGAACGGCAAGTTCGCGAACGAGTGGGTAGGACGGAAGCGAGCGACAGGCCGTCCGGCAGGTCTCGACGAGAGCGCGGAGATAGCCGCCATCCTCGCGCCAGGGGTGGTGGCGGTAGTAGTCAGAGAGCGGCGTGCCGGGGTCGATCGCCTCGTGGATCGCAAGGTGCAGCTGGCGGCCGTTCCTGGTACCTGCGACCGCCGCACGCTCGTTGAGGTTGTCAAGGAAGTCCCAGATCAGCTCGTAGGCGACGAGCAGACGCAAGAGGTCCTCGTTGCGTCTGCTGGGAAGCGTCCAGAACAGGGCCGCTCCGTGGGCGTGCGTGCGCTTGTGCTCCAGGACACAGAGCGCGTCCTCGCGGATCGGCCCATCGGGGATCGTCTGCGCGTAGGCTCGCCACCGACGGAGCTCCTCGGAGACGGCGTGCAGACCCCAGCGCAGTTCGCGTGCGGCCGCTCTGCCCAGCGCCCAAACCTGGCCGATGGTCAGCGGAGCTGGGTTTCGCTCTACAGAACACGGAATTGTTCTGATTTTAAGGTGCTGGCAGGCTAGTCAAGATGACTGATCGCGGGCCGCGTACGTGCTACGAAATACCCTGGGATTGCGGCAATCCCCACAGCAACGGCGCTCACCAGCAGCAGGCTGCCGAATGCTTCGAGCAGACCGAGGGAGAAGATGACCGGGAAGCCTGTAACGCTCAGGATCGCATGACTTCCCAGCAGCTGGCCAGCGAGTCCGAACACCGCGCCGACCGAGCAGCCTGAGCCGAGCAGCAAGATGCTCTCCAGCAGTAGTGCCCGCCAAATCGCGAAGTCGGAGAGACCGTCTAGCTTGAGGTGTCCTAGCTGAGCTCGGCGCTGCCAGACCAGACTCCCCATCGCGGCTGCCATCGCAAGCGCCGAAGCGATCAGGACGAGTGTCCTGATCGTGGTGAGCCGCGACAGTCCTTGGTTTGCCTCTTCGTAGTGGCGCCGCTCGCGCTGGGAGGCGGTTACGACCGTCAGGCCAGAACTCGCTCCGAGCGCGTTCTGAAGCTCGCGAAGCCCGACAGCGCTCGACGTACCGGCCGGCAGCGTGACCTGGTAGGCACTGACGTCAGCGCTCCCCCAGGCGCTGGCATAGTCGCCAGCGTTGAGAATGATCGCTCCTGACGGCCAGCCGAGATTGGAAATCAAGCCTGCCAGGCGGAACATCGTCGGGCGGGGCGAGGGCAGCATGAAGAGTTGGCCTAGACGGAGGTGATGCTGAGCCGCGAGGGCTTGCGAGACCACGGCCCAGCCGTGTCCGCGGAGGCGAGCGCTCGCAAGGACGAGGTTCCCGGACACGAATTGGGTAGCGGCGATCGGCCGCTGGACCGCGGACGGCGGTCCGAGCACCCACACGCGCCGGCCGCCATAGTCGAGGAAGCCGCCACGGTATGGACGAACCTGGACGCCAGCGAGTGATGCAAACAGATGGCTGGCTTCATCGGCGAAGGGCGTCGTCGCGAAGGCATCGGATTCGGCTGCTGGAGTGACCCAGATCTCGGCCATCGAGTCGATTCCCCTGGCCGATGCGTCGAGGCCACGCTCGAGATCTCGGCGGGCGCCGTCGATCGCGACGCTGCCGAATACTGCGATCGCACCGGTCGCTGCGATCGCGATCGTCCGACTCCAGGTCGAGGGAGAGCGCAACTCGTTGACGGCGATGAATGGCGCAGTCGCCCTGAGGTCGAGGGTGAGCCGCTCGACGAGTCTGAGGACGCCTCGGATCAGGCTGGGCAGCAGCATGAGCAGGGCGACGGTCAACGCGATGACCCCGATGACAGCACTCTTGGGCGCAAAGCCCAGGATGACGGCCGTGATCAGCAGGCAGGCCACTCCACCGAGCGGGATCGCGCGAGACACCGCCCAGCTGGCGGGCGTTCGTGTGATTGCTGAACGCGTGCCGATGTCTCGCAGCGGCAGCAGCACACCGGCGCATGCCGCGAGCATCCCGCCCGCGACAGCGATGGCGATGCTCTGCCAGGTCACGATCCTTTGCGAGCCGACCGGGAACGCGAACGACAGGTAGCCAGGGTTGGCATGAAAGAGGCGCAACGAGATCTCGTCTCCGAGCGCCAAGCCGAGGAGCGAAGACACCACGCCAAGCACGAGTGCGTCAAACAGCATCACCTCGGCGATCGTTCGGGAGCCGTAGCCGTCGAGCCGCAGGTCAGCGATCAATGCTCGCCGCGCGGGGACGGTCAGCAGCATGGCGTTGAACGCGAACAGAAATCCGACCAGCGCGCTGATCACAGCGAATAGCGCCGTTGACTCGTTTGCGGGCGCCGCGGCGTTGTCGAAGAGTGTCGCGTCGTAGGTCGCCGGCTCCACATTCAGGCGTCCTGCTGCGAGCCGCACGAGCGCCGCTTTGACTTCACGATCATGTCCTTCCTGCGGCTCCACGAAGATCCGCGAGATACGCCCGGTCATTCCCGTGATGTGCTGCGCATAGGCGAGCGGCGCAAGCGCGACCGGGCTATGAACCAGAGCGCCGACGTCCCTTTCCTCCAACGTGATGCCCAGCAGAGCGCGTATCGTGCTCGCGCCGACTTGGATCTTGATGAGCTGCAGCGAGCTGGCCCCGATCTGCTGCGCAACCGGCAGGGGGAGCGCGAGCGCGTGCTGGCGGGCGAGTGTCGCGGCGCTGAAATGCCGCAACAGCGAACCGCCCAGAGCGACGAAGCGCGGGTTCGCGCCGATGAGATCGACCGACCTGGCACCGGCTGGGCCGACCACGTTGGCCTGCGCTTCGAGCACGGGCGCCGCCGAGCGCACGCCGGGAAGGCGCTGCACCTGGCCGAGCAGTCGTTCTTCGAATCCCAGCGGACTACGCGCCTCGATCTGAAGCCGCGAATGACCCACCAGCCCACTCGTCAGCTGCTCGACCGAGCCGTTGAGGCTCGTGTTGGCCACCTGCGAGGCGAACAGCAGCGCGACACCGACCGCGATCCCGATGACCGCGAGGGCTTCCTGGACGAATCTCGACCGCAGGCGTACGCGGTACAGGTGCAGAACACCCAGCGGCTTCATCCTGGCGCCGCCGGCACCCGTCACTGCACGCTCGCCGGAGCGAGACTGAAGCTTGGTCGCTCGTCGGTCAGCCGCCCGTCGCGGAGCGTCTGGACACGGTCGGCGTACGCGGCCGCCTCAGGGTCATGGGTGACGAGCAGCACCGCGATTCCACGCGCCCGGCAGAGCTCGCGCAACAGCGCGAGAACCTCGCGTCCGCGGTCGGTGTCGAGACTGCCCGTCGGCTCATCGGCGAGGACAAGGTTCGGGTCGGTCGAGAGCGCACGGGCGATCATCACGCGCTGGCGCTCTCCCATCGAGAGCTGCTCCGAACGATGGCTGAGTCGTTCGCCGAGCCCGAGCCGGACAAGCAGAGGCTCAACGCGTCGACGAGCCTCTCTCACACCCGCAGGCTTACCAAGAAGCTTCAGCGCGGCGTTATCGAGCGCACTGGCGCCCGGTATCAAGTCCGGCGACTGGCGAACGAACCCGAGCTCCTGCATGCGGTAGCGCGCAGCCTCGCGAGCCGGAAGCGACGAGACCTCCCGACCAGCGACGAACACCGAGCCACTATCGGGCCGCAAGACCGCCGCCGCCATCATCAACAGCGTCGTCTTGCCTGAGCCGCTGGGCCCGTACAACGCCACGAGTTCCCCCGCGGAGATCGACAGCGATACACCGTCGACCGCATTCACGGGCTCCGCATCGCCCTGGGCATACCACTTGACGAGGGCCTGCAGCTGTAGCACTTACGCGGACTTCTGGCGGCCGGGGAAGTCAATCACGGTCCCGTCATCCACTGGCGGTGGCTCGCTGGAAACAACCAGCCGGCCATCACTCAGCGAACCAACCCGGTCGGCGTACGCCATATCCGGCATATCGGGCACCGTGATCAGGATGCCAAGACCCTCCTCGTCGGCTGCCCGGCGCAGCAGACCGATCACCTCCTCACGCTGCAGCACATTCAGATTCGCGGTCGGGTCATCCGCGACCAGAAGCTTCGGCTCGCGCACAAGCGCATGAGCGACAGCAACAAGCGTGCGCTCCCCATCGGTCAAGCTCTCCCATCGCGCGCCACCGCAATCAGCGACCCCGAGACGCTTCAGCATGCCGCTGGCGCGCCGTCGCGCGCCCCGTGGAGAGTGCGCGCCGAGCAACGGCAGAGCGACATAGTCGACGATCATCCGAAAGTCGCCGCTCTGCGGACCCATCCGCTGCACCCAGCCAATCCCCTCGTGAAGCCGCGGCGCACGCCCACGCCGTAGCTCGGCCAGATCTCGCCCGTCGAAGCAAACGATGCCCCGGTCGGGTGCTTCCAACCCGGCTGCGACCATCGCGAGCGTCGTCTTGCCCGCAGCGCGCTGACCCCACACCGCCACGAGCTCCCCGGCGCGCACACCCATCGAAACGTCCGCGAGCACCACCGTCTCATGCGGGCCACGCCAGTAGCTCTTGCACACCCCCTTCAATGACAGCAGCGGGTCCATTCCAGCAACCTACCTCGGCCCGCCGGAGCGACCGAGCATCTCCCTCATGACCTTGCGCGCGTCCTGCAGCCACTCGATCCGCACCTGCAGCAGCTTGATCTCCGCATCCCTCTGCAGGACGACCGCCGCCTCACGCCACGTCGGCCGACGACTCGCGAGACCCGGCTGCATCGTGCTCGTGAGTCCCTTCAGATCGTCGATACACATCTGTTCCTGTGCCCACGTTTGATCGATCAGACGCGGCAAGAACTCAGGGCCGGAGAACAGGATCTTCAAATCGAGCTCCTGGCGTACCGGACTCGGCGCCGAGGACTCCATGATCCACTCCCGGAAGTAGTCCACGCCGCGCGGGGTGGCCTCGTAGATGGCACGCGGCGCCGCCCGGCCCGTCATCCGTGAGCCCTTCTCCCTCACACTGCGCACATTTTCTTCGCGCGAGAGCGAATCAAGAGCGCTGTAGACGCCGGAAGGCTCCCAGCCCCACGCCCCGCACCGCTCTTCGAGCCGGCGCGCGAGCTGGTATCCATAGCCCGGCTGCTCGATCACCAGCCCCAACACAGCGTGCTTCGCGCTCATCGCTCCGAGAATCCCTGTTCGTCTAGCAAGCCAGATCAGTCGTAGTCGATACCCTACCCGAATCGCCAGCGTTCGGATGACTCGACTAACGCAGTTAGTCGAGCATGAGCAAAAGACACCTCACACAGTCCATACGAACAAGCGATGAGGGCGGCCTTCCCGAGTTAGCCGAGTTCCGTCGCGGACGTGCTCCGCCGTCCAGCGACTCGGGACGACATGTTCAGCTGACGGTGTAGATGACCATCGCCAGGCCGAACGCCAGGCAGTACACGGCGAAGGGGACAAGCGTCCTGGTCTTGAAGTAGCGGACCAGGAACGCGACCGTGAACACGGCGGTAACCGCGGCCGTCGCGCACGCGACCAGCGCCTGGCCGCGAATCCCGTTGCCGAGGTGGCCGAGCAGGTCGGGCAGCTTGACCACGCCGGCAGCCAGGATGATCGGCGTGGCCAGCAGGAACGCGAAGCGAGCCGAGTCGCTGTGATCGAGCCCGCGCGCGAGACCCGCGCCCATCGTCACCCCGTCGCGGCTGATGCCGGCGACCAGCGCGCTCGACTGCGCCACGCCGACGACCAGCGCCTCGCGGTACTCGAGCGTGTCCAGCTCGCGCGCGCCGTCGGGCTTGGCGCCCTCGCGGATCGCCAGTTCGCGCACCTCGGCGCGGCGGCGGAAGCGCTCGGCCGCGAACAGCACGCAGCCGTTGACCATCAGGAAGATCGCGGCGATCTCCGGCTTGGCGGTGAGCGTGCGCAGCTGGTGCTCGAGCGCCAGGCCGATGATCCCGGCGGGGATGCTGGCGGTGATGATCAGCCACGCCAGGCGCTCGGTCGAGTCCTCTATCCGGCGCTTGGCCAGCGTCCGGAAGAACGCGCGCACGATCTGCACCCAGTCGCGCCAGTAGTACGCCAGCAGGCCGAGCGCGCTGCCGACGTGGAGCATCACCACGAACGCCAGCCAGAAGGACTCCGGCTGGGACTGGGCGTCGACGAGCTTGTTCCATCCGAACAGGGTCGGGAACAGCACGGTGTGCCCGAGGCTGGAGATCGGGAACAGCTCGGTCACGCCCTGGAGCAGGCCGAGCACGATCGCCTGGAAGTAGCTGATCGCTGAGGCGAGGGGAATCGCCACGAGGGCCGCCATCGGGGCGAGAGCTTATTGGCTGGATGCGACGGGCGGCTGGATGCGACGGGCGCCGAGCGCATAGCCTCCCGGCGATGCCACCCGGGGACTCCCACGGCGAGCCGTCGCTCGCGGAGATCGTGCGGCAGTGGGGCCGGATCGGCTGCATCGGCTTCGGCGGGCCGCCCGCGCACGTGGCGCTGTTTCGCGAGCTGTGCGTGACGCGGCGCGGATGGCTCACGAGCGACCAGTTCGAGCGGGCGATCGCCGCCACCAACCTGCTCCCCGGCCCCGCCTCGACGCAGCTGGCGATCTACTGCGCGTGGCGGCTGCGCGGCGTCCGCGGCGCGCTGCTCGGCGGGCTGTGCTTCATCGTGCCCGGGCTGGTGGCGATACTCGCGCTGGCCGTGCTGTTCCTGTCCGGGTCGCCGCCCGCGTGGCTGCGCGGCGCCGGCCTCGGCGCCGGCGCGGCGGTCGCCGCCGTGGCCGTGCGCGCGGGCCTGGGCGTGGCCGCGCCGATCTGGGAGCGCGCCACGGCGCGGCGCCATCGAGCCGGCGTGCTCGCCTACGGGATCGCCGGCGGTCTGGCCGCCGCGCTGGCGGGACCGTGGCTGGTGCTCGTGCTGCTCGCCTGCGGCATCGTCGAGCTCGCCGGCCGGCGGCTCGCGCACGGCGGAGCGGGCCCGCACGCGTGGCTGGCGCCCGGAGCATGGCGGCTGGCGCACGCGGCGGCGCGCCCGCCGGCCGGGCTGACGCCCCCGTGGCCGCTGCTCACCGCCACCGCGGCCGACCCGGGCGGCACGCTGGCGCTCGTGTGGACCGCGCTGAAGGTCGGAGCGCTGGCCTTCGGGGGCGGCTCCGTGATCGTGCCGCTGATGCAGTCGGACGCGGTCGGCACCTACCACTGGATGAGCCACAGCCAGTTCCTGAACGCGGTCGCGCTCGGACAGGTCACCCCCGGACCGATCACCCAGACGGTGGCCGTCGTCGGGTACGCCGCCGGCGGGCTGCCCAGCGCCCTGCTGGCCGCCGCGGTCGCGTTCGCGCCCTCCTTCTCGTTCGTCCTGCTCGGCGCCGGGCGCTTCGAGCGCCTGCTCGTGAACGAGCGCGTGCTCGCGTTCCTCGCCGGCGCCGCGCCGAGCGCCGCCGGCGCGATCGTCGGCGCGGCCGTGCCGCTGACGGCGGCGCTCGCCGAGAGCTGGCAGTACGCGGTGCTCGCCGCCGCGGCGCTCGCCCTGCTCGTGCTGCGCCGCGGCGTCGTGCCGACGCTGCTGCTGGCCGCGTGCGTGGGCGTCGCGGCGGTGCTCCTCGGGGCGCCGGCCCCGCGCTGACGGGGCGTCGACGCGGCGCTGACGGCGCGACCGCGGCCGCATAGCCGGAAACGTGGCGATAAATCTTCACCATCGCTTCACACGATCGTTCCCGCTTGGTCACAAAAAAGCGCCTTTTGCAGGGAATTCTGTTTGATATGAACGGTCAGGAAGCGACCTTGCGCGAGCAGGCGACAGCGCCCGCGCACGGGCTCACCGCGGCACCGGCACCGCGATCGGCAAGCATGGTCGACATGCACTGCCACTCGACCGCCTCGCACGAGTCCAAGCTCGGCGTGCAGCGCGCGGTCGGGCTACCCGAGTGCGCCACGCCGCCGCAGGAGGTCTACGAGCTGGCAAAGCGGCGTGGCATGGACCTCGTGACGATCACCGACCACGACACGATCGCCGGCGTGCTCGAGATCGCCGATCGGCCCGACGTCTTCATCTCGGAGGAGCTGACCGCGCACTTCCGCGGCGAGGCCCAGGCGGTGCACGTGCTCTGCTACGGCATCACCTGCGAGGACCACGAGTGGCTGCAGGCGCACAGCGGCGACGTCGAGCTGTGCGCCGCGTACATGTACGAACAGGAGATCGTGTGTGCCCTCGCTCACCCCTACTACACCGTCGAGGCGCCGTTGAGCGCCCGTCATCGCCGCCGCCTGGCCGAGCTGTTCGGCATCTGGGAGATCCGCAACGGCGCGCGCGCTCGCGAGCTCAACCGGCCGGCGGCCACGTACGTCGCCACACGCGAGGGCATCGGCATCGGCGGCAGCGACGACCACGCCGGGGTTGACATCGGACGCACGTACAGCGAAACGCCGCACGCGCGCACGCCGCAGGACTTCCTCGCGCACGTGCGCCGCGGCGACGTGCTCGCCCGCGGGGCACAGGGGAGCGCCGCCAAGTGGGCGCATGCCGCGATCGCGCTGGCCGCGCGCTCGTTCGGCAGGGACCGCCCGGACGGGCAGCGCGAACGGCCGGACCCGGGACGGGTGATGACGATGGTCAGCCGCCTGCTGCGCGAGGGCGACGCGCGGCGCGGCGCGGTGGGCAACGACCTCGACCCCGACGACGCCCGCTGCCTGCTGCGCGCGTGGCTGAGCGCCGTCGAGCTCGACCACCTCGACGAGCGCCAGCTGATCGCCCACATGCAGGAGGAGAGCTTCAGCCACGCCGACCTCTACCGTCGCGCCTGCCGGCTGCACGAGCGCAAGCTGCGCCGCGCGGTCGACGTGGCGGTCGGCGCCGCGACCGGCCAGGCTGACGTGATGGCTGCCGCCGAGGGCCTGTTCGAGGCGTGCATCGCCGCGATCCCGTACGCGCCCGCGACCGCGTTCCTCGCCAACGAGCAGGCGAAGCTCGCGGCGATCCCGAACACCGCGAGCGCTCGTCTGGGCCGGGCGGCGGACGAGCGGCGGCGAGACGACGGCGAGCGCCCGCGGGTGGCGATCCTCGCCGACGGCATCGGCTCCACGCACGGGGTCACGCGCACGATCGAGGAGATCCGCCAGCGCGGCGTCCCCGGCTTCGACATCGACGTGGTGGGCACCGACCCGGAAGTCGACCGGCGCCTGTCGGCGGTGGCGGAGATCGACGTGCCCTTCTACCCGGGCCTGCGGATCGGAGTCCCCAGCCTGCCGGTCGCCGTGCAGACGCTCGCGGGCCTGAACGGCGCGGGCTACGACGCGATCCACGTCTGCTCGCCCGGACCGGCGGGCGTCGCCGGCGCGCTCGTCGCGCGCGCGCTGGGCGTGCCGCTCGTGGGCAGCTACCACACCGAGCTGACCGCCTACGCGGGGCTGCGCTCGGGCGAGCGGCGCATGGCCGATGCGATGGCGCTGGCCGTCGGCACCTTCTACCGCGCCTGCGACGTCGTCCTCTCCCCCAGCCCCGCCTCCGACGGCGCGCTGGCCGCGATCGGGATGCCACCCGAGCGGGTGCTGCGCTGGGACCGCGGCGTGGACACCTCGCGCTTTCACCCGTCGCTGCGCGACGAGTCGCTGCTGCCCGACTCGATCAACGTCCTGTACTCGGGACGCATCACGCGCGAGAAGGGCGCCGAGCTGCTCGCCGACGCGTTCCTGCTGGCGCGCGCGCGCGACCGAACGGACATCGGCCGGCGCCTGCACCTGGTGCTGGCGGGCGGCGGCCCCGAGCAGGAGTACCTGCGCGAGCGCCTCGGCGAGCACGCGACCTTCCTCGGCTGGCAGGAGGGCGCCGAGCTGGCGCGCACGTACGCGAGCGCCGACGTCTTCCTGTTCCCCAGCGCCACCGACACCTTCGGTCAGGTGATCCTCGAGGCGCAGGCCAGCGGGCTGCCGGTGATCGCGCTCGCCAGGGGCGGGCCGCTGTCGTTGATCGAGGACCGTGTCAGCGGGCTGCTGTGCGAGCCCGACGCCGAGCTGCTGGCCGGCGCGGTGCTCGAGCTCGCGCGCTCCCCGCTGCAGCGCGAGCACCTCGGTCGCGGCGCGCTTCGCGCGGTGCGTCTGCGCACCTGGGAGCACACGCTGACGCGGCTCGCGGACGGCTACGAGCGCGCGCTCGCCGGCCACGACGGCCAGCAGCTGCCAATCGGAGCGAGCGACCGCGCCGCCTGAGGCGCGCGGCGTGGATCGATGCTCCGCATCCCGGACAGCCACCCGCGTCAGACGATCGCCGTCGCCCTGCACGGGATCGAGCCGGCGACGTTCGAGCGCTGCGCGGTGATCCGCGACTGGCTCGACGACCACGGCATCGACCGGGTCACGCTGCTGGTGATTCCCGCGCGCGACCTGCACCCGGTCGGGGAGCGCTCGCCGGAGATGATCGACTGGCTGTGCGAGCGCCGCCGCGCCGGCGACTCGATCGCCCAGCACGGCTTTCAGCACGTCCGCCCGCAAACGGGCGGCTCGGCGCGCCGGCTGCTCGCCCGCGCCCATGGTCGGCGATCGGGCGAGTTCGTGGGCCTGGACGGCGAGGAGACGCGCCGCGCCGTCCACGCCGGCTGGCGCGTGCTCAAGCTCGCCGGCATCGAGCCCGACGGCTTCGTCGCCCCCGCGTACGCGTACACCCCCGCGCTGCGTCAGGCGCTGAGCGTCAGGTTCAGCTGGTGGGCGGGACTGCTGCGGGTGCACCGCGCGCAGCCGCGGCTCGAGCTCGACCGGAGCGAGCGAGCGCCGCTGTCGGGGCGCGCGGCCGAGCCGGCCGTCGGCCACCTGGCCCCCGCGTGGAGCCTCGCCGCCACAGGTCCGCTGGGCCGCGCGTTCTCCCCAGCGCTGGTGCGCGCGGGCTCGCTGCTGCCCACCGGCACCCTGCGCCTCGACCTGCATCCCGCCGACCTTCAGAACCCGCGTCACATGATGGCGCTGGAGTGGGTGCTCGGACGCTCGGGCTCACGCCGCACGGCGATCACCTACCGGGAGCTCGCTGGTGTGACGGCGTCCCGGCGAGCCCGTCAGGGCAGCGCGCCCCCGGCCGTGCCGGCGGCGATCATCGACGCGGAGCGGTAGTAGGGGTTCTCCTCTTCCAGGACGGCTTTCGTGTCGAACGCCACCAGGCGGCCGTCGAGGATCACCATCACCCGACTGCAGATGTTGAGCGTCGACATGCGGTGGGCGATGATAAACAGCGTCAGCCCACCCTTCAGTGCAATCAGCGACTCCTGGATGAGCGCCTCCGACTGCGGGTCCAGCGCGCTGGTGGGCTCGTCGAGCACGAGCACCTGCGGTCGCGCGGCAAGCCCGCGGGCGAGGCAGATCCGCTGCTGCTGACCGCCAGACACGGCATCGGCGCGAGGGCCGACGATCGTGTCGTAGCCGTGCGACCAGCTCATGATGTCGTCGTGGATGCGAGCGAGCCGACCCGCGCGCTCGATGGCCTCGTCGTCGAGATCGCGAAAGAAACGGATGTTGTCCGCCACGGACGCGTGCAGCAGGCGCGGTTCCTGCGGCACGTAGGCGACCACCTTGTGCCAGTCGTCGCGCATGAACTCCTGTACGGGGTCTCCGTTGACGAGATAGCGACCGTCGTCGGGCGTCCTCAGCTGCAGCAGGAGCTGCACCAGCGTCGACTTACCCGCCCCCGACGGACCGACGATGCCGATCGCCTCGCCGGCGTCCACGGCGAAGCTGACGTCGCTCAGCACCGGGCGGCCGGGATTGTAGGCAAAGCCGATGCGCTCGAAGGCGAGCGTCTGCACCTCGGGCAGCGCTCGCTCACCGTCAACCGGGATGCTCTCGGCGTACCGCCGCTCCGTCTCCTCCAGGCGCTCTATGAACGGCAGCGACTGTTGCAGTCCCTGATAGGAGGCCTGTATAGCCTGGCCGTTTTGCGACGCGCGGATGAGCAGCAGGACGGCCGCCCCAAGCGATCCCGCATGGCCCCTGCCGCTCGCGTACAGGCCGAAGAGACCAATCATGAGCACGATGTAGATGAGGCTTTGATAGAGATTGGGGACGAGTCTGGCGACCAGCTGGGCACGAAAGAAAAGATCCCGACAGGTCATGACCAGACGGATCATCCGGTCGTACTGAGCTTCCGTCACACCGAAGACCTGCGTCTCCTCCGCCAGCCGGTTCGCCTCCGCGATCCCGCTGGCGTGCGCCACCTGGGCCTTGGAGAGTTCGCGGCTGCGCCGGGCTCCAAGCGACCTCAGCGGTCGCAGCACGGCGAACATCACCACCGCTATCGCGAACACGATGCCGGCGGCCGGCGGACTGAGCGCCACCGCGGAAGCCATCAGAATCAGGAAGGTGAACGAGGAGATGATCAGGCTCGTCGTCTGCGCTGCGCCCTGCGTCGCCTGACTCGTCTGGTTGGTCATGATCTCCTGCAGCTGTCCCTCGCGGTCGCGGGACTGCACGCTCCAGGAGGCCTGCGTGAAGGCGCCAAAGATCCTCTTGCGCAGCCCCGACTGCACTTCGCTGGAGACTCGCGCCGGCAGGATCGACAGCGGCCACTGCAGGACCAATCGCAGGATCGTGAGAGCGAAGCCGATCTCGATGAGGGTCTCGACCGACGAGTGCACGTAAAGCGGGCCGATCTTCGCGTGCACCCTGTGCGCGCCGGTCACCAGGCCGGCCGCCACCTGCCCGACGATCGCGAGAGTTGCGGCTTCGGTGAAGCCGCTGATGATGGAGAACATGGACAGCTCCACGATCAGTCGGCGCTTGTCACCGACAAGCAGCTGCAGCCGTGAGATCATCGAGGATCGCGGCGATCGATCACCGCGCCCGCGTGGCCTTCGCAGAGTCATCCGATGCGCGGATCGAGTTGAGCGCCGTCGAACGACGACAGGCCGTCCGCCGATGTCCGCTCGGTCCTGCCGGCGCACCTGACATCGCGCGCGGCGGATGTCTCCGGGCGCGGATTCCCGTACCGGGTGGCGAAGGCCGTCATGGCTGCAGAGTCTAACGGGGCCGCGATCCAAAAACCAGGTCGGGGCGAGCACCGGCCTTTGACTTCAGGGTGGATCGGAAGCGTCCTCGCTGAGCGAAATACCTGCGGCCATCTCGAGGTCTTTCACCACTTCGAGCACGTGCGCGGCTCGCCGCCGCATCAGGCGCGGATCCGCTTCTCGCCGGACCGGGTCTGGGATGAGAGCAGCCGGCCGTCGAGGATCGTCCGCTTGCCGCGAGGTGGGCCCTCAGGATTCGCCGGCGGGCGGGGAGCCGGCACCCGGGGCCTGCGGTTCCAGCGATTCGTCCGCCGCGCGCGTAACCTCGATCTTGAACGGTTCGCTCGCAACGGCCTCGTCTTCGCCGTCGTCTGCGGCCTTGACGCGGAAGACCTGCGTGCCGGCGCCGGACACCGTGTGTTCGATCGAGTAGGTCCCCCCCGCGCCGAGCGCGCCGACGGCCACGACGTGAAAGCCGATCCCGTCGGGGTTCTGGCGCTGGAGGTACACGGCCTGACCGGCGTGAGCGGGCACGATCGTGCCCGAGAACGTCAGCGGCTCGCCGGCCTGGACGCTGGTCGAGGAGACCTGGGCGGTGAGCAGCGGCTTGACGCCCTCGGACAGCGTCACCGAGCTGGTGCGGGCGGCCCTCACCCTGTACAAGGTGCTCTGAAGCGGTGACTGCGCCGGGAAGGTGTAGCCGCCGCTGGCGTCGGTCGTGACCGTGGACACCGGCTCGAATGCGCTCTGCCGGGTGCGTGCGAGCAGCGTGAGCGTTTCGTGCGCCGCGCCGGCGGCGGTTCCGCTCAGCGTCACCGACTGCCCGTAGGACAGCGGCCCCGGCGAGGCCTGGATCGTCAGCCGTGGGTTCTGGCGCCGCGCGATCTGGAAGGACAGCGGTTCCGAGACGCCCGCGAGCAGCCCCCGGGCGCGCACGACGACGCGGACGTTGGTGGTTCCGGGGGCGAAGAACGTGTGGGTGATCGAGTATTCGCCGTTCGCGCCGACTTCAGCGAGCGCGATCCGGCGCCAGGTTTCCGCGACGGTGTCGCTCTCGCGCTGCAGGACCACACGCGCGCCGAGCGCATCCGGGCCGACCGTCCCGGCGAACGTCACCGTGTTGCTCAGCGCGTCGCTGCTGCTGCTCGCGCCCGCACCGCCGCGACGGCCGGCGACCGTGAGCAGCGAGTCCTCGGGGGGGCCGCTGATCGTCACGAGCGGCGCGAGCTTCACGGCGACGTGTCCGCTGCGGGCGCCGTCGGAGCGGGCGTAGAAGACGCTGTTGGTCTCCAGGGCTTCGGTGGTGAACTGGTAGGCGCCGCTCGCTTCGGTCGTCGCGGTGCCCACGACGCCGAAGCCGGGCGTACCGGCGTCGCGCTGATAGATCGTGACCGTCTGTTCGGCCGCGGCCGCGGACGGCGGGCACGTCAGAGATCCGGTGACCGTGGCCGCTTCCCCGGCGGTGAGATCGCCGGCGGGCACGCTGATCTGCAGGGCGCATCTGCCCAGAGCGCCGGCGCGTCCTTCGCGCCGCGCCGATGCCGCGGAGGGCGCGAGCAGACCCGGACCGACGGCCAGCGCGACGGCGCCCAGGAGCAGAGCCGGCCGTGAGCGTCGGTCGTGGCTGGGCTGTTTGCCGGTCGAGATCTGCCGAAGGAAGCCGATCCCGGGGTGCACGCCCATGTAGTGCGTATCGGCAGTGCCCGCGCGATCCTTGAGCAACCGGCCCGGCGAGGACCCGCGGGGCCGCGATCAGGCCTTGCCGGCGGTGAACATCGACGGTTCGAACGATTTGACCGCGGGCAGGCCCGCGTAGCCGAGGTGCTGCAGCGCGAACAGATCCTCGATCGTGCGCAGCAGCGAGAAGTGGTTGTACGGTTCCTGGCTGGTCGTCCCGCCTTTCACGTACGGCGAGAGCAGCAGCGCCCCGACCGCCCCGCCGCCGCGCGGCGCGCCGGCCAGCGTCGTCGAGGGCGCGTTCGGGAACAGCGGCTGGCCGCAGCACGAGCTCGAGTCGGCGAACGCGCCGCTCGACGGCGCCTGATCGACGGTGATCACCAGCAGCCCGCTTTCCTTGTACGCCTTCGAGCCCGTTATCTCAGGGACGACCTGCTTCAGGAACGCGTTCGCGGGCGTCAGGCCGGCGGGCGCGCCGGGGGAGCACGGCGTCGGGTTCCCGTCGCTGCAGCGGTCGGGCACGATGTAGGCGAAGCTGGGCGTGCTCTTGGCGCTCGCCAGGTCACCCTTCAGCTCGCCCAGCCCGACGTCGTCGGCGGCACACTGCGAGGAGTCGACCACGGAGTCGAAGTACACGAACGGGTTGCGGAAGGTCGCGTAGGGCCCGCTGCTGGACGTTTCCTCGGCCGTCGGGTCGGGCTGCCCGAGGGTGGGGTGAGCGCACGCGCCATCCTGCGCGCCGGCTTCGTCGATCCCCTGCACGTACGCCCGCCACGTGAGGTGCTTGGCGGACAGCTGACCTGCGAGCGTCTGCGTGGAGGCCGGGTAGACGCAGCCGTTGCCGAGCACCTGTTCTTCGGAGCCGGTGCTCGTGGGCGCTATTTCCGTGTAGTCGGAGCAGTTGGCCGCCGTTTCCGCGGTCGGCCCCTGGCCGCTGAGCAGGGCGACCTCGTTCGCCAGCTCATCGTGCGCGACCGCGTCGTAGCGCACGAGCAGCTCGCCCTTGTGCTCGAGCGTGCCAGACAGGTATGGAGCCGTGGAGGACGGCCCGAAGACCGACGCGTACGGCTCGTCGGAGAGCATGATCACGAACACATGCTTGACCGGTGGCAGCTTCTTCGCCGGCTGGTCCGCCGCGGATTCGGAGGAGCCGCCTCCCGAGCCGCCTCCCGAGCCGCCTCCCGAGCCGCCTTCCGAGCCGCTTTCGGAGCCGGAGGAGCCGCCGCCCGAGATCGACGGCGTCTTCGCCGTGGGCGTGCTCTGGCTCGTGGTTGGCGCTGGCGTTGGCGTCGGTTCGGATTCGGAGGCGGGCGGTTCGCTGCCGGGCGTCGAAGCCGAGGATTCGGAGGAGGTGGAGGTCGGCGTGGACGAGGTTCCCGAGGCGGGCAGCACGACCCGCAGGGGCGAGCGCGTGGAGGCGAGCGTGTCATCGACGCGGGAGCCGGCGGCGTGGCCCAGCAGCACGCCGAAGCCCAGGAACACCAGCACGAGCAGCGCCGACACGCGCCGCGGCGGAAGCGTGAGGCCGCTCGGCGCCGGCGCGACGGTGTCCGTGGCGAGGACGGGCGCGGTGACGGCGGGCGCGGTGGAGGCGGGCGCGGTGAAGCTCTCAGGGCTCTCGGGTGCCGCGCCGGCACCGTCCGCATCGCCGCGCACGCGTCGCAGCAGCTCCTCCAGCTGCCGGCTGCGCGGCCCCACGCGCGCGCCGCAGGCGAGGCAGTAGCGCTGGTCGCCGGCGAGCGGCGAGCCGCACTCCTCGCACAGCTGGGGGCGCTCGGCGCTGATGGCGACCGCCTCCTACTGGCCCGAGATCGCCGTGCTGCTCGGCAGGCGCTCCATCAGGGTCGTCCCGCACTGCCAGCAGTACAGCGCCCCGCGGCTGTGCGGCGCCGCGCAGCTCGGGCAGCTGCCGGCGACGCCATCCAGCTCCATCCGCAGCAGGCGCTCCACCTCCGCCAGTTCCGCGTCGCGCTCCTGCAGCAGCGCCGCGCGGCGCACGAGCACGTCGAGGCGGAAGTGATCGCGAATCGCCATCTCGTAGGCCAATCCGCCGAGATCCCAGTGCAGCTCCGTCACCTGCTCCGCCAGCGTGTCGCGCCTGCGCTGCAGATCCGAGCGCCCGTGCGCCTGCGACGCGGACGCTGACGGCGCTGAGGCTTGGGGCGCGGCGGCAGGCGACGCGGCGGTCGGCGACGCGGCGACCGCCAGCGCCGAGAGCGGCGCGGGAATGGGCGGCGCGGAGCCGGCACCGTCCGGCGGGCTCGTGGCGGCCGGCCCTGCCTGTCCGTCGTTGTCGATCGTATCGCGGAGGATGCCCATGCGCCTTAGCCGGTTTCGACCACGTCGGGGAGGTTCTTGGACTTTTCCTCGTAGCTCTTGCCTTTGGCCCCTTTGAGGCTGTTGAGGACGGAGGGCGGCGCCGGTTTGCTCTCGCTGCCGCCGGCCCCGCCCGACGAGCTGGAGCCTCCTGTGGAGGAGCTCGATTCGCCGTTGGACACCTTCACCACCTTCGCGCCCGGGAAGCTCTTCTTCAGGCCGGCCAGGGCCTTTTCGGCTTCGGGCTTCTTGTGGTAGTCGCCCGAGTAGATCACGTAGCTGCCGGCGGTCAGGCTGCTGAATTCTTCGGACTTCAGCGCGCCGACCGCCTTGGCGCCCTTCGCGCTCGCCGAGGTCTTGGCCGCTTCGACGGCGCTCACGGCGGTGCCCGACTGGGGCAGCGTCTGCAGCTGCACGGTGTAGCCGCTCGTTCCCGACGGCCAGTCGCCTGTGAACGACGCTTCGCTGGAGCCCGTGGTCCCCGTGTCCGTGGAGGTGGCCGCGCCGACGGTGATCACCTGCGCCGGCGCCGCGCTCTGCTTGGGGGCGCCGGAGCGCCCGATCAGCACGCCGACGCCCATCGCCAGCAGCAGCACGCCGACGCCCGCGATCACCGTCAGCGTGTTGTTGCGCTGCGGCGCGCCCGCAGCCGGAGGGGCGCCCGCTGGAGGCGGGGACGCGGGCGGCGCGGCGGGCGCGTCCGCCTGGGAGCCGCGCGGCGGTGGCCCACCGAGCAGGACGCTGCTCATCGGCACGGCTCGCGCGCCGCACTCCAGGCAGTAGCGCTGGTCGGATGCCAGCGGCGCGCCGCAGCTCGCGCACTGCGCGGCTGCGCCTGCGTGGGAGGGCGGGGAGCTTGCGATCGATTCGGTGGACAGGGTCGGCTACCTTCGTGTCTGCGCCGCAGGCAACGGAAGATCCTACGCCGGATTCCGGCAGTTCCGCTCTCG
>Ga0187879_10000891_pt1 | contig 20303 bp, 17 predicted proteins | sample June2016WEW_19_1_FD_132423 | JGI IMG/M metagenome (GOLD analysis project Ga0187879, IMG submission 132423) | Peatland microbial communities from SPRUCE experiment site at the Marcell Experimental Forest, Minnesota, USA - June2016WEW_19_10 | ecosystem: Environmental > Terrestrial > Soil >... | reverse complement strand
TGGGGTCTCGGCGACTGTTCTTGACAGCCTCTTAACCAGATGTTAATTTTTCTGCTCGTAGTCGTTCTTTGAAAACTTTTGTTCCTGTGGTGCCCCGGCACAAACCGGGGGAAAAGGGAAGGCCGTGAAAATCGGCCGCGGTCCCGCCACTGTGACCGGCGAGCCAGATCCTCGCAGTCCGTCACCTGACGGACAGCCACTTTTCCGCTCTGCGGAAAGGGAAGGCGGAGGAGAAGGCGATAACCCGAGAGCCAGGAAACCTGCCCAGGAACAGTAACTCGGCCTAACTCTTCGACGGAAAGAGGGGACAGCCTTCCGATTCCGCTACGAGGGATTGGGAGGCTTTTTTGTTTTCCCACGACCCAACAGCCCTCTCCCTGGGGAGAGGGTGTCGCGGTTCGGCGCTTTCATCAGCCGGAACGTGACGGGTGAGGGGTCACTTGCACCTTTCTGCAGCGCCGTTGAAGGAGAGGCGGTATACGCAGCCCTGAGTGGTCGATTGGTTGGCGAAAACCGGCTGGACTGAACAAATTGGACAAGCAGACGGAGGCATTGACCAATGGGAGAGATTCGCTCGATAACGAGGCTCGCGATCGGAAGTAACCCCTCACCCGTCCTACGACGGCTGATGAAAACGCCGTCGCAGGACACCCTCTCCCCAAGGGAGAGGGCTGCGTTGTGTAGTGTGTTGCCGATCTTATTGGGTTCCCTGTTAATTGCCTGCACGGCCACGGCGGCGCGAGCGGCTACGATCAAGGGCACGGTGCTTGATCCCAGCGGGAGGGCGGTGGCGAATGTGCAGGTCAGCCTGCTCCAGTCGCTGACGGCACTGGATGAGCGTCAAACCGATGCCAAAGGGGAGTACGAGTTTACGGGAGTCGCCGAGGGGTCATATCGTTTGGTGGCGAATGCGCCGGGCTTTTCATCGTCGCCGGTGGATGTGGAGGTTCGCGAAGACCAGACCTCCAGCGTGGATCTGCATCTAGCGCTGAGCGCCGTCGAGCAGCAAGTTGTGGTCTCGGCGTCGCTCGAGGGCACGCTCGCTCCTCAACTGGGCTCGTCCGTCTCCACGATTTCCAGCCAGGAGATTAATAACCAGGGAGCACAGAACGTCACGGATGTCTTGCGCGGCGTTCCGGGGGTCACCCTGGACGACACGGGGCGGCGCGGGGGCGCCACGGGCGTCTTCATTCGCGGCGGCGACTCCGACTACAACCTGGTTACGGTTGACGGGATTCCATTGAATGAGTTCGGAGGGTACTTCGACTTCTCGCCTTTGCCCGCCGACGGGGTGGACCGCGTCGAAGTGACGCGGGGCGCGGAGAGCGCTTTGTTCGGCTCAAACGCCGTCACCGGCGTGGTCAACATCGTCACCACGCGCGGCGAAGGCCCGCCGCATTTCGATTTCCAGGCCGAAGGCGGCAATTTCACCACGCGCCGCTTCGTCGCCGGTGGGAGCGGCTTGACCCACAGCCTGAGCTGGGCTTACGACTTCTCCCGGCTCGATACCGGCGGGACGGTGCCTAACGATGGCTACAGGAATCAGAACGCCATCGTGAGCCTGGGCTACGGCAGCGGCGAGCGGCGCCAGGCCGACTTTCACTTCCTGGGCAACGCCAACGTGGTGGGCAATCCCGGCCCTTACGGCTCTGACCCAGACGACCTCTATAACGCTCCCACTTATCCCGGAGGTCCTTCCGATTACCAAGTGGGCCTGGTAGCCCGTGATAAGCAAAACTTGTTTGGCTACGAAGGAAGCTACTTCGAGCAATTCACGCCCGGCTTCCGGCTGGCGGTGACGGGCTCGGCAGCGACGAACGACTACTACTTCTCGTATCCCGCCTCGGACGGCGGCGACTCCTACTCGAATACTCTGCGCGGCGTGGTGAACGGTCGAGGCGAGTTCGCCATTTCGAACAAGGATTTTCTGGTGGCGGGCTTTGAATACCAACGCGAGCAGTTCGAGGACACTTATGTGGCGGACGCCAACAACAGCCCGTTCATATTGCCCCGCACGACGCTGGCGCCTTTTGTGGAGAACCGCTGGAGCCCCTCGAGCCGGCTCTTCGTGACGGCGGGCTTGAGGCTGGACGACCTGCGCACGGGCTCGCTCCCGCCCGGCGATTACGGGGCGCGCCCGCTCATTCCCGCCAGCTACATCACCAAGCTGAACCCGCGCGCCTCGGCGGCCTTCCTGCCACGCCAGTCGGATTCCGGATCGTGGCTTGGGGCGACGCGATTGCACGCTAGTTTCGGCACGGGCATTCGCGCCCCTGACGGCTTCGAGTTGGCCACCACCAACAACCCTCTCCTGAAACCCGAGAAGAGCGTCAGCTTCGATAGCGGGGTCGAGCAGAGATTTTTCAACAGCCGGACGCTCCTTGACCTGACCTACTTCTATAACAAGTTCGACGATCAGATTGTGACGCTCGGCGGATCGCTCACCAACCTCAGCACCTTCGTCTCAGATAACCTCGGCAATTCACGGGCTCAGGGTCTCGAGGCCTCGGTGCGCTGGCGCCCTACCGGTTCACTCCAGGTGTCCGGGGAATACTCCCTGGTGGATACAGCCATCCTTGCGCTGGACGGTTCGACGCTGGTTCAGGCGCCGTTCAGCGTGGGACAGGAACTCCTCAATCGGCCGAAGCATTCCGGCGGCTTCAACATCACCTGGCAGCGCGGCCGGCTGATGCTCAATAGCAATGCTTATCTCCGTGGACAGGCGCTCAACCTCGAGCCCAACGACGGTGTCTTTGCGTGCGAACTGGGCCTCCAGTGCCTGTTCCCCGGCAAGGGTTACGCGGTTTGGAACGGCGGCTTTTCTTACCGCCTGGTCCGCGGCCTCGAGATCTACGGGCACATCAATAACCTTTTGGACAAGAAATATGAGGAGGTGCTGGGCTACCCAGCCTTGCCGCTGAATTTTATGGCGGGGGTGAAGTTCACGTTTCCGGCGGAGAAGTAAGCGGCGTTTGGCTGTCATCCTCGGCTGAGCGAAGGTTCTTCGCTCTTTTCTGTCATCCTGAGCGAAGCGAAGGATCTCCGCAGTTCGTAAGACCAGCATAGACGCCTCCGAGGATCAGTGTTTCAATTGTTTTCATTCCGGCCGCGTACAAACTGCAGAGATCCTTCGCTTCGCTCAGGATGACAGCGGGCAGGATACTTTTGCCTGTTGCGTTTTGCCTTTTGACTTGTATTTCGCTTGCATGAGTTGTACTCGAGAGAACAATGCTCAAGAAGAACGATGCTCGCGCGCTGATGGTGCTGGGGACGGCATCGCACGCCGGCAAGTCGATCCTGACGGCTGCCTTGTGCCGCATCTTTGCGGACGACGGCTACCGGGTGGCGCCGTTCAAAGCTCAGAACATGTCGCTCAACTCGGCCGCGACGCCCGATGGACGAGAGATCGGCCGCGCCCAGGCCTTGCAGGCCGAGGCCTGCCGTGTGCCGGCCTGCGCCGAAATGAACCCAGTGCTCATTAAACCGTCGTCGGACACCGGTTCGCAAATCGTCCTTCTGGGCCGGATCTGGGGCCAAGTGACGGCGGCGAATTACCACCAGCGCCGAGTCGAGGAACTCTTCCCGGTGGTTCTCGAAAGCTACAGGAAACTAGCGTCTCAATACGACCTGATCATTCTGGAAGGCGCAGGCTCACCGGCCGAGATCAACTTGCGGGAACACGATATCGTCAACATGCGCATGGCGCACGCGGCGGGCGCCGCCTGCCTGCTGGTGGGGGACATTGATCGCGGCGGCGTTTTCGCGTCGCTCGTGGGCACACTCGAACTGCTCGAGCCTTCCGACCGGGCCTTGATTCGCGGGTACGCCATCAACAAGTTTCGCGGGGATATTTCGCTCCTGCGGCCGGGGCTAATAATGATGGAACCCCGGCTGAAAATACCTTGCGTCGGAGTGGTTCCGTACCTTCATGACCTCGGCCTGGATGAGGAGGACGGCGTGGCAGTCGAAGACCGGCGGAGTGTGGGGCGAGTGTGGAGGGATGTTGCAACCGGCGCAGCACCACCCCTTAATCCCCTCCTCAGAGAGGCGGGGAGCCGTGCGGAGAGTTCCCTCCTCAACCGGGAGGGGAGCCTGGTGGAGAATCCCCTCCTGAACCAGGACGGGAACCGCGTGGAGAATCCCCTCCTCAGTGAGGAGGGGACTAAGGGGTGGTGCAGCGCGAGTCAGGAAAGACGGTTGCGCATCGCGGTCATCGCGTTGCCGCACATGGCCAACTTCTCCGACTTCGATGCGCTTGCTGCGGAGCCGGCGGCGGCGCTGGCGTTCGTCGACCGTCCCAATGACTTGTCGGCCGCTGACCTTGTGATTCTGCCAGGCACCAAGCAGACCCTCAACGACTTGGAGTGGCTGCACCAGCGTGGGCTGGTCGCACCACTTTTCGGGCACGCGGAGGGTGGCGGCTGCATCGCCGGAATCTGCGGGGGGTTCCAGATGCTGGGCGTCAAAATCGACGACCCGCAGGGCATCGAGAACCACGGTGTGCCTTGCGCCCGCCAGGGACTCGGCCTGCTGCGCATGTGGACAGTGCTCCAGCCCGAAAAAATAACACGCTTGGCAACCGGACGCCTTCTACGTGCGGATATCCTGGGCCAGCACACACGAGAATGCACCTTTCGCGGGTACGAGATCCACGTTGGAGAGACGGTCTACGCGGATGAGACCAAGCCCTTCGCGGAGATAACGCGCGCAGGGTCGAGCGCCGTCATAGCCGATGGGGCGGTAAGCGCAGACCGAAGAGTGTTCGGAACGTACATCCATGGCATCTTCGACGATGACAACTTCCGGCATGCTTTTCTAGATGCGGCGCGCGCCGCCTGCGGCTTGGCGCCTCATGCCGCCAAAGCCTTCTTTGCCGCAGAGCGGCAATCCCGCCTGGACCGCCTCGCCGCGCACGTGCGCCAGGCGCTTGACCTGGAAATGATTCGGGGCTGGCTGCATCTGTGATTTGCGATTTGTGATTTGTGACTGGTGGTTGAAGGGTCAATTGCGGTTACCGGTTTGTGCTTGCCGATTGGAAATCCTACAAAAGCTCAGCGGCCATTCACAAGTCAGAAATCACAAATCGCAAATCACGAATTGTTCTCCGGATCACCCGATCACGACAACAGGTTGCCGCTCTTGCGGTGCGTGCGCAAGCACTCGAGCTGGTCATAGGCAACCGCCATCACGCAAACCCCTCCGGCAATCGAGATGCTTCCCTCAATGAGACGCCGCATGACGTCGGCACGGCCGGGCGTGTGAATTAGAACCGCTTCAGCAATGCCGTGCCCGGTCACCACGAGCCCGGTCAAAACACACAATACCAGAATCGCCACTCGCAAAACCGTCTTCATGGCAGTCGCACCTGGCCTTTCAAATCTCGGGGTCGAACACCTCGCCTGTCTGCTTCATACACCTATTGCAGGTCCGGGTCAACTGGCATTCTGTAATGGGTTTGACGCCTCGGGGGCGTTACTTCGCCACTTGGCGAAGTAAACTTTCCGTCAGGTCTTGTAATCGGCAGGAATACACGCCGGGAGGCGAAGCCCAGCCCGGGTGGGCATCGACACGAGTCGAACTATAAGTTAAGAAGGTAGTCGGCGGCGGTCAAGTTGCCGAACTTCACGGCGTTGACGCGCTGGCCAACCACGTTCGCAAAGTATTGCAGAACAGCGGTCAGTCTCAAAATCGCTGCGTTCTCGCCTAGCTTCAGTAAGCGCCGCAGGCCCAACGAAACGAACTGCCAACGGAAGTACATGATCAAGAGGCGTTCGTCGTAGGTATAGCGTTGGTTCACATTGGCGGCATTTTTGAGGAGATAGGTCAATGCGAGGAAATCGCAACGGAGCATCATGCGCAACCGGGAATAATCAACCGGCGCGCCGAACTCCTCCAGCGACTTTCGCAAAGACGGGAACTCCAGGCGATTAGCATTGGCGATGGATTGGAAATATTCCCGGTCAAACTGCCGGCCTAGAATCTTCTGGCAGGTGGCCTGGAAATAGAAGAAGAACAAAGCCGTCGACAGGATCAAAATTACCACAGCAACAATCATGGCCGTTCACCTTGGGATAGAAATTCTAGTCTGCGGTCACCTCGACCAGAGCAGGCTCACCAGTCCTCTGCCGGGTAACCTTGACAGCACTTTCGCTGACACGCACGATTGCGTAAGCCCACACCAGGAGCATTCCCAGCGTGCAAATGGGCACGGTAAAGGAAACCAAAGACCTGGCGAAACTCTCGCCAGTTGTGAGGTGGTATAGCGCCATAGAGGCGGCCGGGCCGGCAAACTGAATGCCCACGCCGCACACGAGCAGTCCTAGCTGCTCGTCCGTCGATTCCAAGTGCTGCAACATGAAGTACAGCATCGTGTTAAGAACCAAGCAGGTGAAATACAGGTTCTGGCTGAATTCTGCAATGTAACGGTTGGAGAGCAGGGCGTAATTGCCGAGGAAGGATAGTGCTGAGACACCAACGACCAGTACGAAAATGAGGCCGAGCAGCACGCGCACGAAGCGCCACATCTTCTCCTGGTGTTCACAGACGCGCTGGAAGAAGTAGCAGACCAAAAGGAAGGAGGCAACCACGAGCAGGAAATCCGTGGTCCAGTAGACGTAACTGTACTGCGGAGAACTCCAGCCATAGCCGCGCAGAATAAGAGCGCGCACCTGGCCCGCGGCCAGCAGGCAGAAAAGGTAGAGTCCTACTCCGGCAAGCCGGCGCCTCTGGGCGCTGCGAGTCATGTAAACAAGCAGACACCCTTCGATCAGGATCCCAGCGTACTGAAGTGCGTCTCTGATTATGATGCTGTCCATGAGCGCTCGGCGAACGAGTCATCAAACGACCATCCCCCGGATCACTCATGCGATTCGGAGGAATTCAATTCGTCGGTTTCGGCGCTGGTCCCGGCGGCATCGGTGGAACAGGGTCAGTACCGATCGCCAATAACCAAGCGGCATCGCCCGGCTTCAGGTTCGATGGCTTCGGCGGCGGTCCCGGCGGCATGGGTGGAACAGGGTCAGTGCCGATCGCCAAAGACCAACGCGCATTGCTCGGCTTCAGGTTCGACGGTTTCGAAGGTGGCCCCGGCGGCATGGGCGGAACAGGATCAGTACCGATCGCCAATAACCCCGGGTTGTCTGCGGCTGCCACAGTTCCAGCGACCGCGCGGCGAAGTGAAACAGCCGTCAGGACAACAAGCAATGCAAGCAGGACAGTAAGCGCTAGGTTCTTCATTGAGGCTCTCCAAGATGAAATAGTAGTACCGGCAAGTAGACACCGGCACACCGGAGAGCCTAAGACTTCATAGAAAGAAAGTCAATACGCACCTGCGCATTTTTTTATGCACAGTAGTATTAGACATTTTGTCACTGGTCAGGCCCCTGTCCTGCAGTCGTTTGATTCCTCTAGTTTCCTCCTTTCATATCGTTCGTGTTAGTTATAACGATCCTCGAAATATAGTGCAACAGTACAAGGGTACTGGGTAACAGGTACTGGATCTGAAATTCGCTCCATTCACTTCGGAAACCGTCCTCTCGTGCTCACAGATACTACCACATTTCCAGCCGGGTATTAAGCATAAGGTACACCCCGCGGCATCGCGGCGTCCCAGCCGGATCCGGGGCCCTCCGACATCCCGAATCCATGGTTCTTGGTGCCGGTTGACCGCAAGAGGGGTGAATGGCATCATACTTCTGTAAGGTCCCTACCGGACCCAGGGGGTGATGCGCAATGCCAAGCCGTTATTTGCGGATACCGATTCTATCGCTGATGGGCCTAGTACTTCTCGCCGTCCTTGTGCCGTGCGGGTACGCCCAATCCACTGACCAGGGGCCGGCTCCTGATGTGGGGCCGACCGTTCTCGCTCCCAAGAAGACCCAGCCTGCTCCCCCACAGCCGGAGAAGAAGCCGGAACGGATCAATCCCGACGAAGTCTTCAACATCTCGACCGCAACCAATCTCGTCAACGTCGATGTGATGGTAGTCGACAAAGACGGCAATCCCATTCCCACTCTGAAGCGCGATAATTTCAAGCTGCTCGATGACGGCGTTCCGCAGACCATCTCCAACTTCGGCACCGAGCAGGCCCCGATGACCACTTGCATGGTCATTGAATTCAGCAATAAGTATTGGGCGCGCCTCTATCTGGCTCTCGAGTACGCTTACAACTATCTCCAATTCATTCAGCCCAAGGACTGGACGGCAGTGGTTTCCTTTGATATGAAGTCGCAGATCCTGACCGACTTCACGCAGGACCGGTCGCAAGTTAAAGGGGCACTGGACACGCTGAGAATTCCGGGGTTCAGCGAGATTAACCTGTATGATGCGATTGCCTTCACGCTGGATCGCATGAAGGACATCAAGGGGAGAAAATCCATTCTCATTGTCTGTACCGGGTACGACACGTTCAGCAAGCTCACCTACGATGAGATCCTTAAGATTGTGAAATCCTCCGACACCGCCATTTACCCCGTCAGCATCCTGGAGTTTCTGACAGTCCGCTCCATGAGGGGAGACACCATTAACTCCCTGCAAGCGCGGAACGGTTTGGAAACGATCGCTAAGTATTCAGGCGGCCAGGCTTACTTCCCGCGCTTCGAAGGAGAGCTGCCCGGGATCTTCGAGCAAATCAATGGGCAACTGCGCACACAGTACGGCCTGGGCTTCGTTCCTACAAACTCAGTCAAGGACGGGAAATTCCATAAGCTGAAGGTTGATGTTGTAGACGACCAAGGCAACCCGTTGCGGATCGTGAATCCCAAGGGGAAGGTCGTGAAATACCGGGTTGTATCGCGAGAAGGCTATTACGCGCCGAAATCGTAGCTCAGTGCCGGAAGTGCCGCGCACCGGTGAACATCATGGCAAGTCCCAGCCGATTCGCGGTCTCGATTACGTCCTGGTCCCGTACCGATCCACCGGGCTGCACCACGGCGGTAGCGCCGGCGCGCGCCGCTTCTTCCACTCCATCCGGGAACGGGAAAAACGCGTCTGAGGCGACCACCGTTCCCTCCAGCGAATGCTTCAACTCGCGCGCTTTGGCGGCGCCCAGTCTCACCGAGTCCACGCGGCTCATCTGGCCGGCGCCGACGCCCACCAGCACTCCTTCGCGCGCATAGACGATAGCATTCGATTTCACGTGTTTCACCACGCGCCAGGCGAAGATCAGTCCTCGCATTTCACTTTCCGTGGGCTCGCGATGCGTCACGCATTTCCAGTCCTGGGCGCGCGCGCCCAGCGTATCCGGCGATTGCAACAGCAACCCGCCTCCGATGACTTTAAGCTGTAATCCTTCCTCGTCGCCGGAGGCCGTCCCCATATCCAGCAAACGGAGGTTCTTCTTCTCACCCAGAAGTTCCAGGGCGACAGGCTCGTAGCCGGGAGCCACCACAGCTTCGACAAACAACTTGGACATTGCTGCCGCGGTCTCGGCGTCCAGGGGGCGATTGAGAGCGATAACGGAGCCGAACGCTGAGACCGGGTCCACATCCAGCGCGCGCTGGTAGCTCTCGTGAAGCGTTGCAGCCGAGCCCACGCCGCAGGGATTCGTGTGCTTGACGATGACCGTGGTTGGCTCGTCAAATTCCTTTACCAACCGCCAGGACGCCTCGAGATCCACCAGGTTATTGAACGAAAGCTCCTTACCCTGCAGTTGGCGCGCGGAGGCGAGGCCGCGCCCGCCGGCCGCGGGGTCCACGTAGAGCGCGGCCCGCTGGTGAGGGTTCTCGCCATAGCGCAAATCCATCGTCTTGCGATAGTTCAGGTGCAGGCGTTCCGGCAGAGTGCCGCCATTCGCCCATCGCTGCAGGGTTGTGGAAATGGCTCCATCGTAAGCCGCCGTCGTGGCGAAGGCTTTGCGCGCCAGGCGCGCGCGCGTCTCCCGTGAGATGCTCCCCCGGTTCGCGTGCAGTTCCGCAAGTACCGGGGAGAAATCCTGGGCGTCCACAACTACGGTGACGTCGTGGAAGTTCTTGGCCGCGGATCGAATCATCGAAGGTCCGCCGATATCGATATTCTCAATAAGCTCCTCGAGCGTCACTCCGGGTTTGGCGGCCGTTTTCTCGAAGGGATAGAGGTTCACCGCCACCAGGTCAATGAACTCGATGTGATGCTCCGCAACCTGTTTTTGGTGTTGCGGATTGGAACGAATGGCGAGAATACCGCCGTGAACCTTGGGATGAAGCGTCTTCACTCTCCCGTCAAGCATTTCAGGGAAGCCTGTCACGTCCGAGACGTCGCGAACCTTCAGGCCGCGCTCGCGCAGGAGTTTGGCCGTACCTCCCGTGGACAAAATCTCGACCCCCAACTCCGCCAAGCCCGCGGCAAAGTCCACCACTCCAGTTTTGTCACTGACGCTGAGCAGGGCTCGAGAGACTTTTCGCATGTGTGCTCCTTAATTCGAAGCTGTCAGGCTTTGGCCGCCTTGAATATCAGTTTGCCGTCCTCGGTGCTGATCCAGAACTGCACACTCGCGCAGTGGAACAACTTTTTGATCTGCCTGGTCTTGTCGCCGAGGTATTTTTGAAACCTCGCCGGGTCGACGTTGTCCACTCTTCGGCCCAACTCGCGCTGGGCGCTGATTATGGCTTGCAGAATCTGGTCGGCCTTCTCCGGCTCGATCTCCGGATCCGAGCAAATAACGCAGACCATCTTGGCGGCGGTCAACGCCTCGAGCCCCTGCTTCTGCTGCGCAAACACGCCACGCCCTTCCTCTTTGTCCATCAACCTTCTTTTCCAGAGAGCGTTCTGGACGGCATATTTCTGCGCCAGGGCATTAAGCTTGTAACGCTGGCCGAAGCTCAGGTCAGACTGATCTGAAGTGCGCCGTTTGATGTAGTTTTCAACGCGGTAGACCATGTCGCGCGGGGGCCGCTCAGATGCTCCGTTGAAGTACACTTCCCACTCAATCTTCAGGCGGCGGATGTCGTCTTCGAGTTTGATCAACTCTTCATCAATGGTCACAAAGGCGCCTCGTGAACAGGCTGCAAGCGGGGATTATACCCACGCTCGAGCGAGGCCAGTCAACCGGAAAGTGGAAGTGGTGCGGGCGTCATGGACATTGGACGATGGCGACGCAGCCACGACAGGCGTGAATCGTAGCGCGGGCGTCTCGCCCGCTGGGGCGTGGGCATCCTGCCCGCGCACGGGAGCGGGACGCTCCCGCGACCGCGGGCGGGACGCCCGCGCTACATGCCCTCGCGGCGCTGCACCCGTTGACGCTCTTGTGCAACTATGCTCAAATGACGCTTTGACATGGAACCTTCCGAACGTGATGCCGGACCAGAGGTTACCACACTGCTCCGCCAGATCCCGGCAGTGAATGATGTACTAGACCGGACCGCGCTCAAGGGACTCGAAGCGCGCGTTGGGCGCCACCTTGTGGTGGAGTGCACGCGACGGGCTCTCCAGCGTCTCCGGGATCGGATTGTTGCGGGCAGCCTTTCAAGTGTTACCCTGGCAGCATTGGAGCAGGAAATCGTCTCCGAGGCCGAAACGGCCACTCGCCTCTCTCTCGAACCCGTCATCAATGCCTCTGGTGTGATCTTGCACACCAATCTGGGGCGGGCTCCTTTAGCACGCGAAGCGGTGGAGCATTTGGTGGAAGTGTCCACCCGCTATTCCAACCTGGAATACGAGTTGGAAGCGGGCGAACGCGGCAAGCGGGATGTCCACACAGAGCGGCTGTTTTGCCAACTCCTCGGCGCGGAAAAAGCTCTGGTGGTGAACAACAATGCTGCCGCCGTGCTGTTGGCATTGAACACCCTGGCCGAGGGAACGGAAGTGGTTGTCTCGCGAGGCGAGCTGATTGAGATCGGCGGATCCTTCCGCATTCCCGAGGTTTGCGCTAAGAGCGGCGCCATCCTGCGCGAGGTGGGAACCACAAACCGCACCCGCATCGAAGATTATGCGGCGGCAATCAATGAGCGGACTCGCCTGCTGCTGCGCGTCCACCCGAGCAATTTTCGCATCCTGGGCTTTACGGCTCGTCCATCCCTGGAAGAGTTTGTCGCGCTGGCGCAAAGGCACAACTTGACTTCGATGGAGGACCTCGGCAGCGGATGCCTGGTTGACCTCTCAACGCAAGGCATCCGGGACGAGCCCACAGCGACCGCCTCTTTGAAAGCCGGCGTGGATGTCGTCACCTTCAGCGGGGACAAGCTGCTCGGCGGCCCACAGGCTGGAATCGTGGCCGGCAAGCGCGAGTTGCTGGAACGAATCCGCAAGAACCCGCTCTTCCGCGCCCTGCGTGTTGACAAGCTCACCATCGCGGCACTTGAGGGTACGATTTCTCTTTACCTGCGGGGAAAGACTGACGAGATTCCTGCTTTGCGCATGATCCAGCTTTCTTTGGAGGCGATCCGCCTGCGCGCCACGCGCTTGGCTGAGAAGATCTCGGCCCACCCGCAATTCTCAGTTCGGATCCAGGACGGCGAATCGGTGATTGGGGGCGGGTCAACCCCCGGGCAATCGCTTCCCACGGTCTTGCTGGCGATGACGCACGCGAGCCACAGCGCGCAGGAACTCGAACGGCTGTTGCGGCGGAGTTCACCTCCGGTCATCGCTCGGGTCGAAGAGGACGCTCTCCTCCTCGACCTAAGAACCGTGTTTGAAGACCAGGATGGGGAACTGCTCCAAGCCTTGGAAGCGATAGCGCAGACACCGTGTAGGGGCGGTTCGCGAACCGGCCCTACATGACGATACGACGAATCGGCTATGCGAGCCCTTGTCTTTGACGGAAAACTGGCGTTACGTGAAATCGAAAAGCCCATACCCAAACCTGGTGAGGCCCTGATTCGAGTCACGCTGGCGGGAATCTGCGGAACGGACCGCGAGATACTTAAGGGGTACTCCTCCTTCCGGGGCGTCATTGGCCACGAGTTTGTGGGGCGCGTGGTGGAATGCGAGGATCCCTCCCGGATCGGCGCGCGAGTGGTGGGTGAGATCAACGTCGCGTGTGGCGAATGCGAGTGGTGTTCGCGAGGCCTCGGCCGCCACTGTCCCACGCGGACGGTCATGGGTATTGTGAACCGCGCCGGGTGCTTTGCGGAATATGTTGCCTTGCCCTCGCGCAATCTGCACCGGGTTCCAGACACGGTCCCGGATGAGTCCGCGGTATATGTTGAGCCGTTGGCCGCCGCCGCTGAAATTCTGGCTCAGATGCGCCTCGAACCCGGCACGAAGGTCGTGGTTCTTGGAGACGGCCGGTTGGGCCTTCTGGTGGCCCAAGTCCTGAAAAACGCCGGCGCGGAAGTAATCCTGGTGGGCAAGCATGCTTGGAAACTTGAACTAGCAAGGCCCTGGGGCATCAGGGTTATCACCAAGAGCGAAAGTAAGTTGCGGGCGGCAAGTGTTCCAGTCGTCGTGGAAGCCACAGGCTCGCCCCGCGGCTTGGAAGAGGCTTTCCGGCTTGTCCGGCCGCGCGGCACCGTGGTGATGAAATCCACTTTCCACGACCCCGCGCGCTTTGACGCCACCAAGCTAGTGGTGGACGAGATCACCCTGCTCGGTTCCCGCTGCGGCGAATTCCCCGCCGCGCTGGAGTTGCTCGAGAAGGGGCAGATCAAGGTGCAATCTTTACTCTCAAAAGTGTTCCCGTTGGAAGAGGGCCTTGAGGCCTTCGAGTATCTGGAGCGGACAGCCTGCCTGAAGGTCTGCCTGGCGAATCGGCAGTAGGCGGGGTGGGCAGGTGGGCAGCGGTGTAGGGGTAGGGCTTGCCCTATCCTCGTCGGGCCCAGCGGAAATGCGGGGACGGCAAGCCGTCCCCCTACAGGGGGACAGTCATCGACGGATATGGGATGCCCTCTACCACCTACCCTTGCAATCGTAGATAATTAGGCAGAGGGAATTTCCTTGACCATGAAACGAACAGGATTCATAGACTTTTGCAATTGGGCTGGGCTTGCCACTTTGCCTCTTGCTATTGCGCTGAGCGCTCCTTTGTGCGCGATGGCTCAAGACGAGAAGCAGGCGCCTCCGCCACCCCCTGAGGATTTACCGGGCCACGTGAACTACCTGGCCCAACAACTCTATGGCGTGATGCTCGAAGACGCTACGCCCATCACCGACCAAATCCAGAAGTTGGTGCTCGCCCAGCTCCAGGAGTGGATGATGGACCGCTCGCCCACTGATGTCGAGGTGCGCCGGGATGTAGACATGGCCTTTTCGGAGCTGCATTACCCGCTGTCCGGGCAGGCGGCGGCCTTTGGGAGGCCGTGGAAGGATCAGATGGTAATCGGGGCCGGTTACACTCTGGGCTGGACTAACATTGACCGCACGAACGTCCTCGCAATCTTTTCCAGCCAGCAGGGCCACAGCCATCTTGTGACTGTGACGAGTTTTGTACCACGGTACGACCTCCACTACTCGTTTCCTCAGGAGCTGCCGGGCGACGCTTTCCGGTTCTTTGTCTACGGCCTCAGGTTGGGACAGAGCCAGCCTCGTCTGAGCGCCACCTTTTATTCTTTCGATGGAAAGAACTTGATGTCTTTGTGGGAAGTCCACGACTTGTACGATGGCAAGATTTACTTCGAGAAAGATCGCGTGACGATCCGGTTCCTGAATGAGCAAGAATATATCGAAGAAGCCGCTCATGGGCGCAGACCGCCACGCCACCAGACCGTTTACACCATCACGCCCACGAGTTTAGATGTCCAGAGCGAGGAGGACATTCCCTTCTGAAAAGCAGGAGTCAGGATTCAGGAGTCAGGAGTCAGTAGACAGAAACACGAACTCCGCGCGGTAGTGATTCAGCTTTCCATGGAAGAACGTTTCGGACTTCCCCGGCTATAATGAAAGCGCCGGGACAATGCTGGTGAAAATCCAGCCGCCAACTTGAACGACTTAGTTGGGTCGTCGTCTAACTCTTAAGACATCCCGGTTTTTGAAGCCGCTTCAGACTAACCCACTCCTTAATCTTCAAAGGAGCCCACTTCCCTCCGCGCGGAACACTCGATGATGGAGTGGAAAGAACCTAAAACAGAAAAACGCACTTCGGAGAGGGTGATGTCTTTTTCTTACTCCTGAATCCTGAATCCTGGCTCCTGACTCCTGCCTACCCCAGCCACTGCGGATTGTGGGCAGTCCCATCGAAGTCAATCGTCGTCTTGAAAGGCTCGAACTCGCCGCGCGCGGCGAGGGGCGCGGTCTTGGCCAGAATTGCGGAAAGCTGTTCTTCGGTGAGAGGCTTGAAGGTGCGGGCGGCATCGAGCGCCTGCTCGAGAATCTGCAAGCTGTCGCAGCCGGTGATGACCACCGACGTGGGCAGATTCATGGCGTAGTGCAGGCACTCGACGGGCGTCACCACGTTGCTTTTCAGCACAAACCCGTCGCCCATGGACTTCATTCCCAGCACGCCAATGCCGTGCTGAGTCAGAACCGGGACCACTTTCTGGGCGAAGCTCTTATAGTGGGCATCCATAACGTTCAAAGGCATTTGTACCGTGTCAAAAATGAATCCGTGGTTGAAGGCAGTATGCAGCATCTTCAAATGAATGTCCGGATCCTTATGGCCAGTGAAGCCGATGTAGCGAAGCTTGCCTGCCTTTTTTGCCTCCATCATGGCTTCGAATGAGCCGCCGGGGCCGAAAATGCGGTCCGGGTCGCCCGGGCGAATGACCTCATGAAACTGAATGAGGTCGATCGTGTCGGTTTGCAGGCGCCGGAGCGATTCATCAATCTGCTGTGCCGCCAGCGCCTTCACCTGGCCGTCAATCTTGGTCATCAGGAAAACCTTCTTGCGGTAACCATCGCGCAAAGCCTTGCCCATGCGCACTTCGCTCACGCCGTCGTTGTAGTCCCAACAATTATCCAGAAAGTTGATGCCTCGATCGACAGCAGTGCGCACGATACGAATGCTTTCCGCTTCGTCTTTTTGAAGACCGATGTGGAAGCCGCCCAGCCCCACCAGCGACACCTTCTCGCCGCTGCGTCCCAGCTTGCGGTAAGGTATGTCGCCCGCAGCAGGCGCTTCGGCCGCCACCCCTTCAAACAGCGGAACGCCCACGGTTGATGCGGCAATCCCCAAACCTGCCCGGCCCAAGAACTCACGACGGTTGGGTTTCCGTGTGTCCATAGGTCCACCTCCTCGCAGTGGTCCGATCGATTTGATTCATCGGGGCTGTTCGCCCGACCTCTTGTGCTGCCGCGGTTTCCTGCGGCCTATCGAATGTTGGACGCTTCCTGCACCTGAATTAACGCCAACTCTAATTATATCACTGCCTTCGCGGACACGGCTTCAACAATATTCCCGATTCTGCCGATATTACCCGAGACTTGAGAAGGAGCATACGATCCCATGGCGGGACAAATTAGAAAACTGCTCGACACGATCGTTGAGAAACGATCGAAAGGCAATCCAACTATTGCACTCACAACCAAAACCAAGCTCATTTTCAAAGGCTTTGACCCGGACAACTTCAACGCCGGGTCTCCTGATGACCCTGCAGCCATCCAGAAAATCAAGGCCATTGCCGTCGACCTGGGAGTCAGCCTGTAGGCTGATGTAAAGGAGAAAAATAATGCCGATCCGCACAGCCTATTCAGCAAACGCTCTTCCCGAAGTCGTCTGGGAACTGGCGGCAAAAGCCGGTGACTGTAATCCTCGTGTCATACTGTTTTTCGCCTCTTCGAAATATGACCCGGCGGAGGTCAGCCACGCCATGCAAGCGGCCTTCCCGGAGGCGTGCGTGGCCGGTTGCACGACGGCAGGCGAGATTGCCGGTGGAAAAATGTCGTGCGAATCGATTGCAGCCATGTTCCTGGATGATGAAATCGTTGGGCACAGAGCTTCCGCCGTGGTGGAAGGGCTCTCCAGCCAGGTCTCCGTTCGTGCCGCCTTCTCCAAAATGGAGCAGGGACTCGGGGCGCCTGTTTCGTCCCTGGATATCGAGAAATATGTGGGCATTGTCCTGGCGGATGGATTGAGCGGCTCTGAGGAGGCGCTGATGGAAAAGATCGGGGATTGCACCGATCTTCTTTTCGTGGGCGGATCCGCCGGCGACGATCTGAAATTCGCGAAGACACATGTGATGCTCAATGGACAGGCTTTCACCAATGCCGCAGTGCTTTTGCTTCTGGAAACCAAAAACGGCTTCGATATCGTCAAAACGCAGAGCTTCCGCACCACCGGAAAGACCCTGCTGGCCACCAAGGTAGACGAACCACACCGGTTGGTCGAGGAGTTCGACCACCAGCCTGCGCTCGCCGCCTATGCGCAAGCCCTGGGAGTGCTGCCTGCAGAAGTTCCGTCTCATTTCATGAAACATCCGCTGGGCCTCATGATCGAAAAAGATCCGTACGTTCGCAGCCCGCAACGAGTGCAGGGCGAAGGCATTGTGTTCTACTGCCAAATCAAGCAGGGAATGAAGCTGGAAGTGCTTGAGGGTACGGACATCGTCGCCCACACCCGGAACGCCATCGAGGCCCGAAAGGCTACGGGCAAGCCGATCTCCGGCATCATCGACTTTCAGTGTATTCTGCGCGCTCTGCAATTGCGCGAAGAAGGGCACTGTGACCAATATGGCGCGATCTTCGCGGGTATTCCAACGGTGGGTTTCAGCACCTACGGCGAGGCCTACCTCGGCCACATCAACCAGACCTCAACCATGCTGGTTTTCCGATAGTGTTGTGTAACGGAACTTCGTTCATGAAGTCAGCCCGTCAGCCGGCGGGCGTAAGCGAGTAGCCCACGGCGTGAGAAGGTGTGAAGAAATTCGGAACGTGCCATCCTGAGCGCAGCGAAGGATCTCTGCAGTTGTTCGTAAATCGCTGAACCCTGAGAAACTGCCGCGATCCTTCGCTGCGCTCAGGATGACAGGCATCGATTTTTTCACACGTTCTGTCGCCGTGGGCCACATTCTTGCGCCCGCCCCAGCGGGCTCCGGGACCCGATCGAGCCTACCCTAGCGCCTATGCTCCCTTGCCCCTCTCCGGCCCAGCCGGAGAGGGGCTCTTGGAGATAGCCTCCTAATAGAGCCTCCGAGCGCCCAGCGTGTTCTCCCAGTACGCCTGGCGGTCTTTCATGATGTCCCCCACGAGCAACGCTGAAACCTTGTCGTCGAACTTTTCCAGGATTTCAAACTCGAAGACCGCCTCCCCGTGGGCGTTCCAGGCGGCCTGCAGTTGCGGATTGCGGTGGGAAGCGTTGCGCAACTGGAACCACACGCCATTCTGGGCCGTGTCCAGGTGATCGGAGGCGCCCACCCAGACTTCTCCCGAAGTCTTCGAGCGTACTGCGAACACACCCTTAGGAGTTACTCTCGCCTTGTATGCCTTGCGAGCTTCTCGTTTGTCCATAACCTTCCCTACCGAAGTTCGAGGCTTTCGAGCATCTCGTCGAAGGTCGTCTTATAAGCGTCAAATTGAGATTGCGGGGCGATGCAAATAAGCGAAAGCATGAAATTACTCTGGCGCGCGGTAACCAGCAGGTCGCGCTCTTTCTGACCCGGAAGCGGCGAGTCAGTTTCAAGCAAAGTGGAAAGCGCGGAGCGTCCCTTCAGGTTCATCGAGCGCTGCTCAATCACCTTCAGATTCGGGTTCGACGCCCGCAACAAGTTGAGCAACTCCTCTGTAGCATCGACCAGTCCCCAACTACCCTGGCGCGAGCCTTGAGGCTGGAATCGGCTGATGGATATGCCGAACGCTTGCGCCGCGCCGGTCTCCGGCAACTCGACGATTCCTCCCGGCGGGACTAACACGACGGCGTCTTCATTCCGCTGCACGCGCCAGTTGTCAGGATAGGCGATGGAAATCCCGTAGCCGTCAAACTTGATGAGCCGGCCCGAAGGCGGAGGTGGAGTCGCGGAATTGGCAGCGAGGGAAGGCGCTGTTTCTGCGCTCGACGGCGCGCCGAGACTTAGAAGGCGCTTCTTGGCGTCCTCGAATTCCGTGCTGTCGCTCTTTCGCCTCCCGGTCGGCCCATAAACGAAGCTGTCGCCGCTCGCCTCCGCAGCTATTCTCTTGGCGCGATCCTCGGGGTTGGGATGGTCAGAGAAAAACTGCACCGTCCTCCGCGGGTACTTCTTTTCGACAATCTCGAAGAACTCCGCCAGAGCGTGAGGATCGTAACCCGCCCGGTACAAGATGTATGTCCCCACCGCGTCGGCCTGTATTTCAGCGTCGCGAGAGTTCTTCAGCAAAATGGAGTTAACGCCAAGGTCGAGGCCCAGTGCCGTCAACTGGCCCGTCAAACTCCCCGACCGGCCAAGCATACTTTCGAGAAGCGCCAACGGGGCCTGGGCCAGCAGCGCCTCCGAGGCCTCGTGCGTCCCGTGGCGCATCACCACGTGACCGCTTTCGTGCGCCATCACCCCGGCAAGTTGAGCTTCATTCTCGGCCGCTTCGATTGCCCCTCGGTCCAGATAAATGTACCCGCCCGGTAAAGCAAAGGCATTGATGTCGGAACTGTTGATGACTTTAAAAGTCCAGACATAGGCCGGGCTGTTACTGGGCGCAAGCGAAGCCAGTTGCCGCCCCAAATCGTTGACGTAGCGCAGAACCTGCGGGTCCGCTAAAAGCGGGTATGTTCTGTCGACTTCTTCAGCGCGCTCCTTGCCCAACTGGACATCCTGCTGCGGGCTGAACAGGTTGAAGCCCGGCTTGAAGCCCGGAGTGTCAACGCCCCACGCCGCGCTCAATGCGAGGAAAAAAGCCGCCAGGGCCATGGATGCCGGGAGTCTGACGTGTGGCCGTCGCCGCAATCCGCCGTTCATTGCCTTAGTTCCGTTACGACTTAGAGCTGATCTCGCAGTTCGACGTGCTCAATTCTACCTGTTTTGCCGACTCGTCTGGTAGCGCGGACCCCCGGTTTTGGGGTCCGCGGATTTTCCGTGGGAACATCGACGAGCTACCTAACCGGTCGATTCTCAAAGCAGTCGCTCATGCCCGTCGGCTGACGGGCAGCCGGATACCATGAAGTACCCGGGAGCGCGGGCATCCTGCCCGCAGAGTGCATGCAATTGCGGCGCGAAAGGCGGGCAGGATGCCCGCGCTCCCGGATATCTTCAGAGCAGCGAAGAATCCCCGCAGCTGCTCTTTCAAGAAACTGCGGAGATCCTTCGCCGTCCGTCGCCTGACGGACTCCTCAGGATGACAGTCACGCGGGCTTCTCCTCAGCCTCTCTAGCCCATATCCTGTACGTGGCGCGGTCGCCCAATTCCTCTTCGATTCGCAGCAGGCGGTTGTACTTGGCCAGCCGTTCTGAGCGTGTGACGGCTCCGACTTTGATCTGCCCGGCACCCGTGGCAACTGCCAGGTCCGCCATCGTATCGTCCTCGGTTTCGCCGGAGCGCGCGCTGACCACGCACCGA
>Ga0187879_10000888_pt1 | contig 20326 bp, 15 predicted proteins | sample June2016WEW_19_1_FD_132423 | JGI IMG/M metagenome (GOLD analysis project Ga0187879, IMG submission 132423) | Peatland microbial communities from SPRUCE experiment site at the Marcell Experimental Forest, Minnesota, USA - June2016WEW_19_10 | ecosystem: Environmental > Terrestrial > Soil >... | reverse complement strand
GGGGCGGCCGCTGGTGGCGGGGCGGCTGGAGGGGCGGCCGCTGGTGGAGGGGCTGCTGGAGGGACGGCCGCTGGTGGAGGGGCCGCTGCTGGAGGGGCCGCCGCCGCTGGCGGGGCTGCTGGCGGAGGAGCTGCCAGCGGATGGGGAGGCCACGGAGGATCCGTCGGACGGGGCGCCCGTCGCGATTTGACCAGAGCGTGCGATTACCCGGCCGGGCGGCGCCAGGACTGGCACACTCTTGATCACCCTCGCCTGCGCTGGGGAGCCGATGCGCGTCTACCTGCCATTCACGCTGCCGACCTTGGCCGCGCTGTTTCGCGACGGTCAGATCGGCCCCGCACCGGTGCGCGGCTATGCGGTCACCCCTGCGCTCCGCGAGTGGTACGCGAGCGGTGACCTGGAGGAGCTCGAGTACGTCGCTATGACGCAGGCGGCCAAGGCGTCACTGCGGCTGCTGCACGCCGACCCGCAGGTCCCGCCGCGGCGGGCCGTGCTCGCCGCGGACATCGCCGAGGAACTGGTGGCCGAGGCCGGGGGGTTCGACGAGCCAGCGCTCGTCAAGGTCGCCGTTGCCATCCCGGTCAGCTCGGTGGTCTCCGGTCACATCGATGATCCGCTTGCCGTGCCGGACATTCGAGCGGCGATTGAGGCGCTGCCAGCCGCTGACGCTGGCGATGACGACGCCCAGTTCGCAGTGGACAGCGCTGAGGGGTATGAGCTGATGTGGTACGCCACCCAGGAGCTGCAACTCGGTGAGTACCGCTAGAGCCTGACGGTCGGGATCACGCCAGCCGCCTGCCAGCGCATGCCAGCCCACGCCAGGCGAGCCGCCATAGCCGGATGAACCGATCAGGCGCGGGTCAACCTACGATGGGACGGACCGCCGAGATGCCGCGTAGCGCAGGGAGATCTGCGATGGATGCCGTTACCAACGTTCCTGTCCCGGGCAATGAGCCGATCAGGAGTTACGCTCCTGGCAGCCAGGAACGCGCAGCGCTGGAGAGCAAAGTCAAGGACCTCAGCGGCGAGCGCGCCGAGCTGACCATGACCATCGGCGGCCAGGACCGGATGGGCAGCGGCGAGCGCGCCGACGTAGTCCAGCCGCACAACCACCGGCACGTGCTCGGCCAGTACGGGAACGCGACCGACCAGGACGTCGCCGCCGCGATCGAGGCGGCCAGGCAGGCCGCGCCAGGCTGGCGGGAGCTGTCCTTCGACGACCGGGCAGCTATCTTCCTGCGGGCCGCCGATCTGCTCTCCGGTCCCTGGCGGTTCACCCTCAACGCCGCGACCATCCTCGGCCAGTCGAAGTCGGTTCAGCAGGCGGAGATCGACTCGGCCGCCGAGCTGATCGACTTCTGGCGGTTCAACGTGCATTACGCCCGTCGCCTGCTCGCAGAGCAGCCGGTCTCCGCGCCGGGCTGCTGGAACCGGCTTGAGTACCGGCCGCTGGAAGGCTTCGTACTGGCCATCACGCCATTCAACTTCACCGCGATCGCGGGTAACCTGCCGACCGCGCCCGCACTGCTGGGCAACGTCGTGGTCTGGAAACCTTCGCACACGCAGCAACTGGCCGCGCACTACACAATGCGGATCCTCGAGGCGGCCGGCCTGCCGCCCGGCGTGATCAACATGGTGACCGGCAGCGGCCAGCCGGTGTCCAGGGTCGCGTTGCCGCACCCCGAGCTCGCGGGCATTCACTTCACTGGCTCGACCGGAACCTTCCAGCACATGTGGCGGACGGTCGGGGAGAACATCTCCGGCTACCGTGGTTACCCGCGGCTGGTCGGTGAGACCGGCGGCAAGGACTTCGTCATCGCGCACCCCTCGGCTGATCCCGATGTCTTGACGACCGCGCTGATCCGGGGCGCGTTCGAGTATCAGGGGCAGAAATGCTCCGCCGCCTCGCGTGCGTACGTGCCGCGGTCAGTGTGGGACCAGATGGGCGACGACTTCGTATCCGCTGTCCAGTCGCTGACCATGGGGGATCTCGGGGCCGATCTCTCGCTCTTCATGGGCGCCGTGATCGACGACAAGGCATTCGCTGACCACGCGGACGCGCTGGCCAGGGCCAAGACCAGGCCGGCCATCCGGGTACTCGCCGGTGGCGAGACCAACGATGCTGACGGCTGGTTCGTACAGCCCACCGTGCTGGCGTGCACCGATCCGACCGATGAGGTGTTCACCACCGAGTACTTCGGCCCGATCCTGTCCGTCCATGTCTTCGACGACGCCGACTACGCCAATGTCGTCGCGCAGGCAGCGGATGCCTCGCCGTACGCGCTGACCGGCTCGATCATCGCGACCGACCGGACCGCTATCGCCGACGCGACCGACGCACTGCGCTACTCGGCAGGAAACTTCTACATCAACGACAAGCCAACCGGCGCGGTCGTCGGCCAGCAGCCGTTCGGCGGAGCGAGGGCAAGCGGGACCAACGACAAGGCGGGTTCTATCTTCAACCTGATCCGCTGGGTCAACGCCCGCACCATCAAGGAGCTGTTCGTCCCGCCGGTCGACTACCGCTATCCGCACATGGGCTAGCTCCCGGGCTAGCTGGCGCCGCCTGGTCATGGGCCATCGGCGTCCGAGCTGGTGACTGCAACCCGGCCGCGGGTGGTGTCGGCCGCCCGCGGCGGCGGTACGCTCGCAATGGCCTGGACCTGTCGGTCGGCACCGATGCCGGCCACAATGTCGCTGGAGGGCAATGACTTACCGCCTGGTCCTGTGGAACATCGATCTGACTCTCGTGGACGTGGTCAGGGTTTCCCGGGATGCCTACGCGGACGCGTTCCACCGGGTGACCGGGCGCCCGCTGGTGGCGCTGCCGCAGATAGCCGGCCAGACCGACTCGGAGATCTTCTTCGAGGCGCTCGCCTTCAATCAGGCGGCGTCGGGCCCGACCGAGGCAGGTGGCCAGGAACTGCTGGCCGCCTACATCAAGGAACTCGCTTACGCGTTCGCGGCCCGGCGGGAGCTGCTCGGTGAGCAAGGCCGGGTGCTGCCAGGAGCCAGAGAGGCGGTGGCGGCGGCGGCCGCCCTGCCTGGCGTGGTCCAGTCCGTGTTGACCGGGTCGATCAGGCCGAACGCGGTGGCGAAACTCCGCGCGTTCGGCCTCGAGCCGTTCCTCGATCTTGAGATCGGCGGCTACGGGTCAGAGATCTACCTCAAAGGGACCCAGCTGATGGAGACCCGCAGGCGCGCAGCGGCCAAGTATGGTGCGGAATTCGGTCCTGGCTCCACCGTGTACCTGGCGGATTCAAGCCGCGATGTCGACGCCGCCAGCATCGGGGGCGCGCGCTGCGTGGCCGTCGCCAGCGGCCGGTCGACCGCGAGTGAGCTGCGAGCCGCCGGGGCCGACGTCGTGATCGACGATCTTTGCGACGTGGCTGCGGTCGTCGGGGCCATCGACCGGCTGACATCGCCGGTGTCGGCAGGCTGAGCGGCCGTCATGGGCAGCCTTGCGCTGACTATCTACGGGGTGACCGCCCTGACCTTCATGATGGCGATGTACAGCCTGGAGCAACGCCATCCCAGGTTCATCCTGGCGTTCGCGATCGGCTGCCTGCTGGCGAGCAGTTACGGATTCCTGTCCGGGGCCTGGCCATTCGGGGTGGTCGAGGCGATCTGGTCGGTTATCGCGCTGCGACGCTACCTGCAGCAGTTCCAGCGGGGCAGCAGCTGACTTAGGCCACAACTTGCCAGGCCCCGGCGTTGCGAGGATACGGTGAAAAGCCCATGCTGATGCCTATGCCAACCGAAGACCACGGCAGCGCTGCCGGGAGCGGGGAAGATCAGCCTTCAGCGGGGGCCGCGACCGTGGCGGACGCGCCGGGCGCGGCCGGCGAAGCGAGCGCGGCCGCCATGCTGGCGAAGGCCGGGCGCGACTACGGCTCTTTGCTCTGGGAGCCCGATGCGCAGGTCACGGCGAATGCCAAGATCACCGCCTATGCCAACTGGCTTGACGCCGAACATGGGGTCAGCTTGCGCGGCTACGAAGAACTCTGGCAGTGGTCGGTGGATGATCCCGGTCGTTTCTGGGGGACGGTGTGGGACTACTTCGGCGTGCTCGGGGACCGCGGAGAGGGCCCGGTACTGAGCGGTGGGCCGATGCCGGATGTCCGGTGGTTCACCGGGGCCACACTCAACTATGCGCGGAACGCGCTCAGTTCAGCCCAAACCAATCCAGAGCGAACCGCCGTCATCTTCCGGTCCGAGGGCGGCAGGGCCGGAGCGCTCAGCTACGCCGAGCTCGATCTCCAAGTCGCCAGAGTCCGTGAGGCGCTGCGGGCGCTTGGCGTCGCGAAGGGCGACCGGGTCGCGGCCTACCTGCCCAACACGCCAGAGGCGCTGATCGGCCTGCTCGCCACCGCCAGCCTGGGCGCCATCTGGTCGTCGTGCTCGCCTGACTTCGGCGCACGCAGCGTTATCGACAGGTTCGCGCAGATAACGCCGAAGGTGCTGATCGCGGTCGACGGCTACGTCTATGGCGGCAAGTCCTTTGACCGGCGTACCGAGGTGGCAGGCATCGCATCCGCCCTGCCGGGCCTCGAAGCGGTGATCATGATCGACTACCTGGCGGCGGCGGGCGGCGAGGCGAGCGGCGAGGCGGCCGGAGTGGCGGGCAGCGAGGTGCGGGGCGACGCGCTCGGCGAGACGGGCAGCCAGGTGCCAGCCGGGGGCCTTGGCGAGCTCCGGGTGCCGGTGCTGCCCTGGGACGCACTACCGGGCGGCGGGCCTGCGGCGGACGGCGGGGCGGGACCAGCGGCGTTCGAAGAGGTTCCCTTCGATCATCCGTTGTGGATCCTGTATTCCTCGGGTACAACCGGCCTGCCTAAGCCGATCGTGCACGGCCACGGCGGGATTGTGCTCGAGCACCTGAAGGTACTCGTCTTCCACCAGGACCTCGGGCCTGATGATGTCTTCTTCTGGTACACGACGACCGGCTGGATGATGTGGAACTACCTGGCCGGCGGCCTGCTGGCCGGGGCGACTGTGGTTGCCTACGACGGGAGCGCCACCCACCCGGGCATCGACGCGCTCTGGCGGCTGGCCGCCGAGGCCGGCGTCAGCTACGCGGGAACCGGCGCACCCTACCTGCTGGCCTGCATGAAAGCAGGCCTTCGGCCGGCCGCACAGCACGACCTGTCCAGGCTCCGCGGAGTCGGTTCCACCGGTTCCCCGTTGCCGCCGGAGGGCTTCCGCTGGGTCTACGCGGAGGTGGCAGCGGAGGGTTCCGACCTCGTTCTCGGCTCCGTCTCCGGCGGCACCGACCTGTGCACCGGCTTCGTCGGGCCATGCCCGCTGCTGCCGGTCCGGGCCGGCGTGATCTCGGGCCGGTGCCTCGGTGCCGAGGTAGAGGCCTACGATCCCGGCGGCCATCCGCTCGTCGGAGCCGTCGGGGAACTAGTGATCACCCGCCCGATGCCGTCGATGCCGGTGCGCTTCTGGAACGATCCGGGTGGCCAGCGATACCTAGCCAGCTACTTCGCCGACTTCCCCGGGGTGTGGCGGCACGGCGACTGGATCATGATGCTGCCCGACGGCGGCTGCGTGATCTACGGCCGTTCGGACGCCACCTTGAACCGCGGCGGGGTGCGGATGGGGACCAGCGAGTTCTACCGCGTTGTGGAGGGGCTGCCCGAGGTCGCTGACAGCCTGGTGATCGACACCGGGCAACTAGGCCAGGACGGCAGGCTGCTCCTGTACGTGGTGCTGGACGGCGGCCAGGAGCTGGACGACGAGCTGGCCCGCCGGATCCGGTCGCAGCTGCGCACGCAGCTGTCGCCGCGGCATGTGCCCGACGAGATTCACCAGGTGCCGGGCATCCCGAGGACGCTGTCGGGCAAGAAACTCGAAGTGCCGGTCAGGAAGATCCTGCAGGGGACGCCGGTGGCGGATGCGGCCGACCCGGATGCCCTGGCCAACCCGGAGGTGCTCGGTTTCTTCGCCCCTGGAGGGCAGCGGTGAGCGCCGAACGGGGCCGCCGCGGCGCGGCACCAAGTCGGGCCGGCGCCCGGCGCAGGCGGCTGGCCGAGCCATCGCTGCGGGATGCGCACGTCGGCCTGCTTGCTTCCCGCGGTCTGCCAGCGGAGACCGACGATCAGGTCATGTCCTCGCTCGCGGGTGTTGCCAGGGACCGGGCAAGTCACGATGATCTGTGGCAACTGGCCGGGAATCTGCTGAGTCATGATGAGATGGCGGGTCTCTGGCGGACCAGGAACGGTCAGATGGTGGAGCGGCAGATCGGCACGAAGTCCGGAACGGGCGGCTCGACTGGCGCCCCGTACCTGCACCGGCGGGTGCCGTTGCGTTATTACCCGCTGTTGTGGGAGCTGCGAGATTGCCCATAGCTGCGCAGGCCGACCAACGTCGTCCGGACCGGGACAAAGGGGAGTGAAGCCAATGTCGGACAAGGCGGGCGAGGAGAAGGACAATGACATCCTGCTGGCTGACGCGACCCGGGCTGCCGCCGGCGCCAGTGCGGACGTTGGCGACGTATCGGGCTACTTGCAGGCCTATTTCCGGCACGTGGCGATAGATGATCTTGCTGCGGCAGGGCCGGGACGGATCGCCGCGATAGCGATCGAGCAGGCCAGGTTTGCCGCGCACCGGTCGCAGGGGCGCGCGCTGGTCCGGATCGGGCCCGGGACGGCGATCGATCCGGCCAGGGACGTGATCTCCATTGTCACCGATGACATGCCCTTCCTCGTTGACTCGATATTGATGGAACTCGGCAGGCATCACCTGATACCCCGCCTGGTCGTCCATCCGCAGCTGCGGGTCAAGCGCGATGTCGCGGGGGCACTGCACGAGGTCCTCGGCGTGGTAGACGGCAGCGAGGCGGACCATGATGAGATCGCGGAGTCGTGGACGCATATCGAGATCGCCCGCCTGGATGAGACGGAGGCGGAGGGGCTCGAGGAGGACCTGCAGCGGATCCTGGGCGACGTGCGGGTAGCGGTCGAGGACTACCCGCGGATGCAGGCCAAGGCGGTGCTGCTCGCCGACGAGCTGGCCGTCTCCGGCGCGAGCCGCCCGCCGGCAGATGAGACAGGCGATCTGCCGGACGCCGAAGTCGAGGCACTGCTGCGGTGGCTGGCCGATGATCATTTCACCTTCCTTGGTTACCGCGAATACGACCTGGAGGACGGGCCTGACGGGTTGTGCCTGCGAGCGATCGCCGGCTCCGGGCTCGGCGTCCTGCGGCATGACAAGCACGGATCGAGCTCCTTCGCCGCGCTGCCTCCCGAGGTGCGGGCCAGGGCCCGGGAGCCCAAGCGGCTGGTCCTGACCAAGGCCAACTCGCGTTCCACCGTGCACCGGGCGACCTACCTCGACTACGTCTCCGTGAAACGGATCGACAGCGCTAACCAGGTGACCGGCGAGTACCGGTTCCTCGGGCTGTACACGCACAGCGCCTACACCGAGAGCATCACCCGGATTCCGGTACTGCGGCGCAGGCTGACCCGGGTGCTCGAGTCAGCCGGGCTGACTGCTGACAGCCACGACGGCAAGGACATGGCCGAGGTACTCGAGAGCTATCCGCGCGAGGAGCTGTTCCAGACCGGGGCGGCCGCGCTCATCCCGATCGCAGCCGGCGTGCTGCGGCTGCGGGAGCGCAGGCAGACCCGGCTGTTCTTGCGCAAGGACATCTACGGCAGGTACATGTCCTGCCTGGTGTACCTGCCCAGGGACCGGTATACCACCAGGGTCAGGCTGCGTGCGCAGGACATCCTGCGCACCGCCCTGAACGGGACACAGGTGGACTACAGCGTGATGATCGGCGAATCGCCAGTGGCCAGGGTGCAGATCGTGGTGCGGGTGCCGCGCGGTCGCCTGGTGCCCGACGTGGCCGCCGCCGAGCTGGAGCGGAAGATCGCGGCGGTGGTCAGGTCCTGGGATGACGACTTCGCCGCGGAGGCGACCCGCCAGCTTGGCGAGCAGCGCGCCCGGGCGCTGATCGCGATGTGCGGTAAGGCGATTCCTGAGACCTACAAGACGGACGTGCCGGCCAGCGCCGCGGTCAGCGACCTGGAGATGATCCTGCGGCTGCGGGAATCGGGCGGCACCGCCGCTTTCGAGCTGTGGGAGTCAGAGAGCTTCGTCGGCGGGATGCCGGTGAAGCACGCCAACGGCAGCGGCGCCAGCAGCAGCAGCGTAGGCGGCGGCAGCAGCGCAGGCAGAGGCGGCAGCAGCCCCGTCGGTGGCGGCAGCAGCGCGGGCGGTGGCGGCAGCAGCGCCGTCGGTGGCGGCAGCGGTGGCGGCAGCAGCGCGGGCGGAGGCGGCAGCAGCGCCGTCGGTGGCGGCAGCGGCGCCGTCGGTGGCGGCAGCGGCGCCGTCGGTGGCCGGCGGGTCTGGCGGCTGACGATCTACCGCTCCGGTTCCCCGATCACGCTGACCGACGTGTTGCCCAGGCTTCAGCACATGGGCCTGGATGTCGTCGATGAGCACCCATATGAGTTCAGCACGGCGGAGCCATTCTGGATCTATGACTTCGGGCTGCGCAGGAAACGGCCAGGAAGTGACGCGGGCACCGGCGGGCAGGGCGGCACGTCCCGGGTGCCCGCCTCGGTTGACGCGGTCAAGGTGCTGTTCGAGGACGCCCTTGGCGCACTGTGGCGAGGGGACATCGAGGACGACGGGTTCAATGCGCTCGTCGTTGAAGCGCACCTGTCCTGGCAGCAGGTGATGGTGCTGCGCGCTTACGCCAAGTACCTGCGCCAGACCGGCAGCACGTTCAGCCAGGACTACGTGGAGCAGGTGCTGGCCGCCAACATCACCGTCACCAGGCTGCTGGTGCGGTTGTTTGAGTCCAGGTTCGATCCGGACCGGCGGCATGGCGAGGTCGAGCGCAGCGAAGCGATCGCCGAGGAGATCCGCGGTGAGCTTGACGAGGTCGCGAGCCTCGACCAGGACCGGATCCTGCGGGCCTACTTCGGCCTGATCAGGGCCACCTTGCGGACCAACCATTTCCAAGGCCGCCAGGGCGAGCAACCGCCATACTTCGTGGTCAAGCTGGATGCGGCACGGGTCCCTGATCTGCCCGCACCGCGGCCCAAGTTCGAGCTGTTCGTCTACTCGCCGCGGCTGGAGGGCGTCCACCTGCGATTCGGCGATGTGGCCAGGGGCGGGCTGCGCTGGTCGGACCGGCGCGAGGACTTCCGCACCGAGATCCTCGGCCTGGCGAAGGCGCAGGAGGTCAAGAACTCGGTCATCGTCCCGTCCGGCGCCAAGGGCGGGTTCGTCTGCAAGCAGCTTGGCGATCCCGGCGACAGGGAGGCATATCAGGCCGAGGTGCTCGCCAGCTACCAGATGTTCATCAGCGCCATGCTTGATGTGACCGACAATCTCGTGGCAGCGCAGATCGTGCCGCCCAGCGGGGTGGTCCGTCATGACCGCAACGACCCCTACCTGGTGGTTGCCGCGGACAAGGGCACGGCGACGTTCTCCGATACGGCCAACGAGATTGCGATCAAGCGCGGGTTCTGGCTGGGCGACGCGTTCGCCTCGGGCGGCTCGGAGGGCTATGACCACAAGAAGATGGGCATCACCGCGCGCGGCGCCTGGGAATCGGTCAAATTCCACTTCCAGACGCTGGGGACCAACGTCGAGGACACCGAGTTCACCGTCGTGGGAATCGGTGACATGTCCGGTGATGTGTTCGGCAACGGGATGCTGCTGTCGAAGCACATCAAGCTGGTGGCCGCCTTCGACCACCGGCACCTGTTCGTCGACCCCGATCCCGATCCCGCGGCCAGCTTCGCCGAACGGGCCAGGCTCTTCGCGCTGCCCAGGTCGTCATGGAACGACTACGACGAATCGCTGATCTCCGGAGGCGGCGGGGTGTGGCCGCGCAGCGCCAAGTCGGTGCCGGTCACGCCCGAGATGCAGGCGGTACTCGGGATCGCCGAAAGCGTGACCGCGCTCGCGCCCGACCAGCTGATCTCGGCAATCCTCGCGGCGCCGGTCGACCTGTTGTGGAACGGCGGGATCGGAACATACGTCAAGGGCACGACGCAGACCCAGGCCGATGCTGACGACCGGTCGAACGACGCCGTCCGGATTGACGCCTCGCAGCTGCGGGCCAGGGTGGTCGGCGAGGGCGGAAACCTGGGCCTGACGCAGGAAGCCAGGATTGAGTTCGCGCTGTCCGGCGGCCTCGTCAACACCGACTTCATCGATAATTCCGCGGGCGTGGATACCTCGGACCACGAGGTCAACATCAAGATCCTGCTGGACGGGGCGGTTCGCGGCGACGAGCTCAGCCGCGCCGGGCGCAATGAGCTGCTGCACGAGATGACCGATGAGGTCGGCCATCTCGTGCTGCAGCACAACTACCAGCAGAACCGGGCCCTGGCCGCGGCCCGTGCGCAAGCCAGCTCGATGCTGCACGTGCATTCCCGCTACATACGCAAGCTCGAACGCGACCGGCAGGGCCGGCGCAGCCTCGATGTGCTGCCCGGCGACAAGGAGGTCGCCGAGCGGCGGTCGGCCGGGACCGGCCTGACCGCGCCGGAATTCTCGGTGCTGCTCGCGCAGACCAAGATCGCGGCGGCCCAGGAGATCCTCGATTCCCGGCTGCCCGATGACCCCTTCCTGCGCGGGGCGCTGACCAAGTACTTCCCCATCCCGCTGCAGGAGCGCTTTGCCCGCCGGATGGGATCCCATCCGCTGCACCGGGAGATCATCACCACCGCTGTCGTCAACGACATGGTGGACCGGTCAGGGATCACCTTCCTGTTCCGCATCAACGAGGAGACCGGCGCGTCCGTCCCCGACACCACGGCAGCCTGGCTGGTTGCCCGCGCGGTCTTCGACATGCCGGGCTTCTGGGCGCAAGTGGAGGCGCTCGACGGCAAGGTGGACACTGCCGTCCAGATCCTGCTCGCGCTGGAAGGCCGCAAGCTCACCGAGCGTGCCACCCGCTGGCTGCTGCATAGCCGCCGGGCATCCTTCGATATCCAGGAGACCGTCGATTTCATGGCAGGCGGTGTCGTCACCGTGGCCGCGGGGATTCCCAAGCTGCTCATCGGACGGGACCTGGCCGGGTTCGATGAGCGCAAGGACTCGTTTACCTCGCGCGGCGTTCCCGGCGAACTCGCCGAGCGCGTGGCCGCCATGGTGCCCGCGTACTCCGCCTTTGACATTGTGGACACCGCCGCCGGAATCGGGCGCTCGGTCGAGGAGACAACCGAGGTGTACTTCGATCTCGCTGACCGGCTGCAGATCACCAGGCTGCGGGACCGCATTACCGCGCTGCCCAGGGACGAGCGCTGGAATACGATGGCCCGCGCCGCGCTCCGCGATGATCTTTATACCGCGCATGCAGCGATGACCAGGGACGTACTCATGGTGACGGGTCCGGGCAGTCCTGAGGAACGGCTGGCCGCCTGGACGGAGCGGAACGACTCCGCCGTGCGCCGGGCGACCCAGACGCTCACCGAGATCTGGGAGAGCGATGCCTTTACGGTGGCCACCCTGTCGGTCGCGGTCCGCGCCATCCGGACCCTGGTGGCGACCAGCACGCTGCCAGGCTGAGAAGCAGGCTGACGAAGCCGGGACTGGGAAGCCGGGACTGGGAAGTCGGGCCTGGGAAGCAGGCTGACCAAGCCGGGACTGGGAAGCCGGGACTGGAATGTGCTGCTCACTGGCCAGTCTGCCGGGCTGACCAAGCGCCCGAAAACTGTCACTGAGCGGCCACGCTGAGCAGGCAAATCAGGCGGCGCACGAGGTCCGCGCAGTGATCGGTACGGCCGAAACCTACGGCTTGTCAGCCTCGCGTAGGCTTTCCCGCATGGCTATCGACCCAGCGGGTGAGCTCTCTGAGCTGTCGTCCAAGCTCGCCAGCGTCGAAGCCGTCCTGGACCCCGATGCGATGCGCAAGGAGGCCGACGGCTTGCGCCAGCGTGCCTCCGATCCTGGTCTCTGGAGCGACCAGGAACAGGCGCAGGCGGTCACTCGCAGGCTCTCCTATCTCGAGGGCGAGCTGGCCAGGCTTGATGGCCTGGGCAGGCGGCTCGACGACACCAAGGTGATGTTCGAGCTCGCGGATAGCGAGAACGACCAGCCGACGCGCGAGGAGGCCACCCGTGACCTGGCCCGGCTGCGTAAGGAGATAGACCAGCTGGAGATCAGGACGTTGCTGGCCGGGGAGTACGACGCCCGCGAGGCACTGATCTCGATCAACGCGCAGGCGGGCGGCGCCGACGCGGCCGACTGGGCCGAGGGTCTGCAGCGAATCTACCTGCGCTGGGCGGAGCGGCACGGCTACCCGACTGAGGTCTACGACACCTCCTACGCGGAAGAGGCCGGGATTAAGTCGACTACCTTCGCGATCAAGGCGCCCTATGCGTATGGGACGCTGCGCGGCGAGCACGGCACGCACCGGATGGTCCGTATCTCCAAGTACGACAACCAGGGGCGCAGGCAGACCTCGTTTGCTGGCGTCGACGTGATCCCGGTGGTCCAGCAGGCCGACCACATCGAGGTACCCGAGGACGAACTGCGTATTGACGTGTTCCGGTCGAGCGGGCCAGGCGGCCAGGGCGTCAACACCACCGACTCGGCCGTCCGGATCACCCACCTGCCGACCGGGATCGTGGTCTCCTGCCAGAACGAGCGCAGCCAGATCCAGAACCGGGCCACCGCCATGGCGGTCTTGCAGGCCAAGCTCCTCGAGCGCAAGCGGGAGGAGCAGCAGGCGAAGATGGCTCAGTTGCGCGGTGAGCACGCGGGAAGCTGGGGCACCCAGATCCGCAACTATGTCCTGCACCCGTACCAGAACATCAAGGACCTGCGGACCGGCTATGAGACAGGAAACACCGCGGCCGTCCTCGACGGCGAGATCGACGACTTCATCGAGGCGGAGATCCGCTGGCTCCGCACCCAGGGGCTGTAGCCGCGCCGTAACCCGTTTGCAACGACGCGGGCTGACGATTCTCCTGGCGCCCGCACCACCGCCTGGTGCGCAACAGGAGGATTCGTGAATATTCTGCCCAGTGGTACCGTCCGGCGGTGTGCCCGCGCGGCCATCCTGGCGTGCCTGCCTGCCATCGCCCTGCTGGCCGCCGGATGCGGCGGCTCCGGCAGCCCGAGCGTGCCCGGCGCGCCGGCCAGCACCCCGAAGAGCGGCTCTACCGACGGCCAGCCTGCTACTCAGCAGCCGGCCGCCGCAGCTTCGACGCCAACGTCGCCGTCGCTCGGCAACACCACCGTCGACGCGTGCAAGCTGCTGACCCCTGCCGAGATCGCGAGCGTGCTCGGGGAGAAGGTCGCGCCATTGGCCGATTCGCTGCCCGGTCAGGACTACTCATGCGCAACTGACACCGGCTCGGACTCGGGCACCTACATCATCGTCTCGGTGACCGTGCACGGGAACGCGGACTCGCAGGCCCTCAACCTGGACAGGCCGGCCAACGCGCAGAACGTCTCCGGGCTCGGCAGCGATGCGTTCTGCTCGCCCACTGACTTCCTGCTCGAGGTCCTGGACGGAACCAACCTGCTGGACATCGGGTCGAACTCGTGCGCTCACTCCGAGGCACTGGCCCGGATCGCGCTGCCTAAGCTCTGACGGAACCAAGATCGATCAGGCCCCAGCCCGTCCGTGAAGCGGTCCGGGGCATGGCAGGCGGGTCATGGACGGCAGAGAACTTTGTGGAGGGGCCCCGTCCAGTTGCCGCGAAGTCGGGGCGTCTCAGCGTTCGGGCAGCGTCGGATGCGGACCCGTCGGGACAATATCGATCATGCTGCTAGTGATGGCCCACCGTTCGTGATCTCGCCACGCACGGTCAGTGCGCCACGTGCTCCAGGGCCAGCATCAGTGCCAGCAGCAGGATCAGCGCGACGGCCAGGAACGGCACGGTCAGGCCGGACCCGTGATGGTGGTGCACCCGGGTCCGGGCAGCCTGGCAGACTGGGCACCGGCCTTCCGCTACCGGTCCAGCGCACTGGGCACAGATCAGGTGCTCGCAGCTCATCTGGGGTCCCTCCGGGCCGGTGCCACCCGGTCACTTCGTCGATGTTGGACGTTCCTAGCCAGTTTCCCCCCTAGACTGGCCGGGGGCCAAACTGGGGCACCGTTTACCGTCCCGGCTAGGCATGTCCGCATTCCCCCGAGCGCGTGTGATGGGCCAGTGATCCACTTCGACAACGTCACCAAGATGTACCCGAGCCAGAACCGTCCCGCCCTGGAGAGCGTCAACCTCGACGTCGAAAAGGGCGAGTTCGTCTTCCTGGTCGGGCCGTCCGGGTCAGGCAAGTCAACCTTCCTGCGGCTCGTGCTCAAGGAGGAGCGGCCGACCGAGGGACGGATCCACGTGGCCGGCAAGGATCTCGCCAGGCTGACCAACTGGAAAGTGCCGCACCTGCGCCGCAGGATCGGCTGCGTCTTCCAGGACTTCAGGTTGCTGCCGCAGAAGAACGTCTACCAGAACATCGCCTTCGCACTCGAGGTCATCGGCAAGCCGCGGCGGTTCATCCGCAAGGTGGTTCCCGAGGTCATCGACCTGGTCGGCCTGGATGGCAAGCGGGACCGGATGCCCGATGAGCTATCTGGCGGGGAACAGCAGCGGGTCGCCATGGCCCGGGCGTTCGTGAACCGTCCGATGATCTTGCTGGCCGACGAGCCTACGGGCAACATCGACCCGGCCACCTCCATCGGCATCATGAAGGTGCTCGACCGCATCAACCGGACAGGCACCACCGTCGTCATGGCCACGCACGATGCGGCGATCGTGGACTCCATGCGCAAGCGCGTCATCGAGCTCGAATACGGCAAGGTGGTGCGCGACCAGTCGCGCGGGGTGTACGGCCAGGCCTACTGACCGGCAGGCGACTACCGAGGGACAGCGACATGCGCGCGCAGTTTATTTTTCATGAGGTCTGGATTGGCCTGCGACGGAATCTGACGATGACAGTCGCACTCGTCGTGGTGGTCGCGATCAGCCTCGCCCTGCTCGGCACCGGGCTGCTCTTCGTCAAGCAGGTCGACAACACCAGGACCTACTGGCAGGGCAAGGTCCAGCTATCGGTCTACCTGTGCACGGCGGCGATCGCCAGCCCGCAGTGCACCCACAACGGGCCAGCGACGGATGCTGAGAAGACCCAGATCAGGCAGCAACTCGCCGGGCTGCCGCAGGTCTCCACGGTCACCTATCTGTCCCAGAACCAGGCGTTCGCGCAGTTCAAGCAGGAGTTCTCGCAGGACCCCGCGTTCGTAAGCCTGACCAGCAGGGGGGACATACCCGACTCGTTTCAGGTGCGGCTCAAGAACACCGAGGCGGATGCGGGCATCGTCGCGGAAAGCATCGATGGCGCGCCCGGCGTGGACCAGGTGCTCTACCCGTCATCGATCCTTGACAAGTTCTACAAACTGCTTGACGGGGCCAGGAACGCGGTCGTGATCATCGCCATTATCTTGATCATCGCGGCGATTCTCCTGGTCGCCAACACGATCCGGCTCTCGGCGTTCAACCGCCGCCGGGAAACGAGCATCATGCGGCTGGTCGGCGCCTCCAATTTCTACGTGCAGCTGCCGTTCCTGGTCGAGGGCATGATCGCGGGAATCTTTGGCTGGCTGCTCGCGGCCGGCCTGCTGATCGCGGTAAAGTCCCTCGGTCTCAACGCGCTGCAGGGATATTTCTCCTTCGATGTGCAGCTGAGCGGCACCGACCTGATCGAGGTCATCGTCTTGACCCTGATCGTCGGCGTGCTGCTGACCGGGGCGACCTCCTTCCTCACGCTCAGGCGGTACCTGCGCGTATGACGCCAGGGGACCGACGGAACGTGGCAGCCGACGGCCGGAAGATCGTCGCCAGGAACCGGCGGGCCAGGCACGACTATCACATCGAGGATGTGGTCGAGGCCGGGATCGTGCTGACCGGTACCGAGGTGAAATCGCTGCGCGCTGGGCGAGCCTCGCTTGCCGACGGGTTCGGCCAGGTCGATGACCATGAGATGTGGCTGCATGGGGTGCACATTCCCGAGTACCTGCATGGCACCTGGACCAACCACGAGCCCCGCCGGACCCGTAAGCTGCTGCTGCACCGTAAGGAGATCGACAGGCTGGCCGCCGCGACCGCAGAACGCGGCTTGACTCTGGTCCCGCTTTCGCTGTACTTCAAAGACGGGAAAGCCAAGGTCGAGCTGGCTGTGGCCCGTGGTAAGCGGACCTACGACAAGCGCCACGAGCTGGCGCGAAGGGACGCTGCCAGAGAGGTTGACCGTGCCCTGCGGCGGCGAAGGTAACGGAGTGCGGGATATGGTCCGCACGCGTAACCGCGGGGCGCACGCCTCGAGCCAGCGTGCTCCGGAACGGACGACCCGGGTCAGGGGGATCCGGGCTGCGGACAGGCGAGTCGGGGAAGAACGGGTGAGTCGCGTTCTCCCGCGCTCCGCGCGGGTACGGGTGGCAGCCGTCGCGGCCGCGGCGGCGCTGCTGGCTATCGGCGTGGCGGTGGGCCTGGGCTCGCCGCAGCCGTCAGCTGAGCCAACCGTTCAGGCCTTCCTGCTGGAATGGGAGAACGGCCAGTACCGGGCCGCGGCCGCTCAGACGACCGGCGATCCTGCTGTGGTTGCCCGCGAAATGTCCGACGTCTTCCAGCAGCTGGACGCGGACGACCTTACTCTCGGCCTCGGGACGATCAGCCAGCACGGCGACGCCGCGACGGCGCGATTCAACGCGACCGTCAACCTTGGTCCCGGCGGTGCGGCGTGGAACTACCAGGGCAGCTTCGCGCTGCGGAAGCTGGCCGCCGGCTGGAAGGTTACCTGGAGCCCGGCGGTCATCGTGCCCGGGCTGCGGTCTGGCCTTCGGATGGCGGTGCTCACCACCAGTCCGCCGCGCGCGGCATTGCTTGACTCGGCAGGCAGCCCGCTTGCGCAGCAATCGCCGGCCTACGAGGTAGGAGTGCAACCCGGCAGGCTGGCCCAGCCGGAAGCCACCGCCGCCGGCCTGGCCAAGCTGACCGGCCTTGATTCAGGCCAGGTCCTTGACGAGATCCAGGTAGCGCCGGCGGCCGACTTCCTGGAACTGGTGACGCTCAAGCCGAGCGCGTATCAGCGGATGAGCGGCGGGCTCTCCCGGATACCCGGCCTGATCATCAAAAAGGTCCAGCTCCGGCTGTCCGCTAGCATCGCCAGCGCGGTGTCGGGCTCAGTGGGAACCGAGACGTCCCAGGTGCTGCGCGACTCGGGCGCACCGTACCGGCCCGGCGCCACCGTTGGCCTGTCCGGCCTGGAGCAGGCGTTCCAGCGCACCCTTGTCGGCACGCCCACGACTGAGGTCGTTACCGAGGACCAGGCGGGACAGGTGGTGTCGGTGCTGAAACGCTGGCCCGGCGCGGCAGGGACACCGGTAAGAACCACCATTAACGGCACGATCCAGGCAGCCGCCAACCAGGCGGCAGGCTCGCTCCCCGAGTCCACAGCGATCGTCGCGGTCCGCCCGGCCAACGGGCAGGTCCTCGCGGTAGCTGATCATGTCGGTCACGGCATGCCCGCGCTGCAGCCGCTGGACGGGCGCTATCAGCCGGGACAGGCCTTCACGATCGTCTCCGCCGCAGCGCTGCTCACCGACGGTGTCCAGTTGAACAACTCGATCCCGTGCAACCCGGTCAACCCGGTGGGCGGTGAGACCTTCACCAACATTCCGCGCCAGCCCGACCTGGGGCCGCAGCCGCAGTTCCTGACCGACTTCGCGCACGGGTGCCAGACCGCTTTCGCCGGGCTCTCGCTGCGGCTGTCCGCCACGAGCCTGGCGGCGGCTGAGAGTGGGTTCGGTCTCGGTGCGCCGTGGCAACTGCCGAGACCGCTCACCGGCTTCGCCGGGTCGATGCAGTCGCCCGCCGACGTCGCCGAGCTCGCGGCGGACTCAATCGGCAGCGGGAGCGTGCTGGTCAGCCCCCTCCAGGCAGCCCTGATGGCGGCAATGGTGGCGTCCGGGACCTGGCATTCCCCTTCCGTGGTCATCAGCCCGGCCGATCCGGGACTGGCGCCGAGGACTCGGTTTGGCCCCCAAGTGGTCCAGAACCTACGGACGCTTATGCGCGCCACGGTGGCCAACGGCGCAGGTCAGGACGCCAACGTGGCGGGCGCGGCGGTCTACGGCCAGGTCGGGACCGCTCCGCTCGGCGGAGCACCGGGCAAGTGGGTGAGCTGGTTCGTCGGGTTCCGGGCTGGTGTCGCGTTCGCAGCAGTCGAGGTGACCACCTCTCCGGCGAGCTCGGCGGCAGGTCTGGCCGGCCAGTTCCTGCGTGGATTTCGGTCCGATTCCTGACCGGAACGTTACCTCCATTTTGGTTACGCGGAGCAACCTCCCCGCTTCGCTGCGCGTCTTACCTATTGACTGGGGTGCCGCTTGGGGGGTTGCGGCCCAGTCATCGTGATGGGATCCGGGCCTCATCTCGGGGGAGGCCCGGCACATAGGACCGGCTCCGACCCTGCCGGTCGACCCCCGTGGGCGCCATCTTCGGCCACCGCCAGCGCCCGCGGGGGTCTCTCATCACCGTTCCTGGATGCCCGATGGGGCCCGCACTGCGCGGGCTGCCCGTCGGGCATTCTCGGCTGCCCCGGCTGCCCCGGCTGCCCCGGCTGCCCCGGCTGACCCCGGCTGACCCCGGCTGACCCCGGCTGGCCGGCTGCCTGGCTGCCCGGCCCGGCGCACCCGGGAAGACGACGGCCCGCGGCGCGGTTATGCTGGATGTACAACTCAAGAGGGGGTGACAGGCTTCGACTTCGGTAGTTGAGCCAGGGGAAGCGGGCCGAGGGTCGCGGTGATGACCTCGTTAATCCTGTGACCGCACAATTTAAGTGCCAACTCAAAGCGCACTCATCTCGCCCTCGCGGCCTGACCGCGAGTTAGAGATTGTCAGCCCGGGAGAGCCTCCGGCCCGGTGTCTGGCATCAGCTAGGAGGATCCACCGTCCGGCCCGGCCGCGGGACTAGACGGGACATTTAACAGCGGCTGAGCCCGTCGGCGACTTGCCTGCATGACCGCCGGGGCTGAGAAAATCGACGCAGGCTGCGCCCGGAGAAGCCCTGGTGATGTACTGAAGGACGCGGGTTCGATTCCCGCCACCTCCACCTATGCGCCCCACCCGAACCCTCGTCCTGGTACGCGAGGGTTCGGGTGGGGCGTCTTCGCTGGCCGCGTCACGACGACGCGGCAGGTGGCTGGTCGATGCGCACCAGATTGCCGGACGGGTCACGCACGGCACAGTCTCGCGTGCCCCACGGCTGCTCGGTCGGCTCCTGCACGATCTCGGCGCCCGAGGCGCGTACCTTCTCGAAGGTGGCGTCGAGGTCGTCGGTGTGGAAGTGGACGCCGTTCAGGGCGCCCTTGGCGACGAGGGCGGCGAGCGCGTCGCCGTCGGCGGGGCTGCCGCACAGGTAGTTCGTGAGGACGATCTCGACGCCGGGCTGGGAGGCGCCGCCGACGGTGACCCAGCGGAAGCCTTCGCGGGCGACGTCGTTGCGCAGTTCGAGGCCGAGCGCGCCGCGGTAGAAGGTCAGTGCGAGGTCGGGGTCATGGACCTGGACGAAGCAACGGGCAAGAGTGAGATTCATGCCCCCAACACTAGGGAGCCAGCGTCCCGCGCACTTCGCCGCTCCTGCCCGGCTTGCCGCGAGGGCCTCGGTCAGGCGCCGACGTAGGCCGCGAGGTGCTTGCCGGTGAGGGTGGACCGGGCGGCGACGAGGTCGGCGGGCGTGCCCTCGAAGACGATCCGGCCGCCGTCGTGGCCGGCGCCGGGACCGAGGTCGATGATCCAGTCGGCGTGCGCCATGACCGCCTGGTGGTGCTCGATGACGATGACCGACTTGCCGGCGTCGACGAGCCGGTCGAGCAGGCCGAGCAGCCGCTCGACGTCGGCGAGGTGGAGGCCGGTGGTCGGCTCGTCCAGGACGTAGACGCCGCCCTTCTCGGCCATCCGGGTGGCCAGCTTGAGCCGCTGCCGCTCGCCGCCGGACAGCGTAGTGAGCGGCTGGCCGAGGCTGAGGTAGCCGAGCCCGACGTCGGCGAGCCGGCCGAGGATGGCGTGCGCGGCCGGCGTGCGCGCCTCGCCGGCGCCGAAGAACTCCTCGGCCTCGGTCACCGACATCGCGAGCACCTCGCTGATGTCGCGGCCGCCGAGCTGGTAGTCCAGCACCGATGCCTGGAACCGCTTCCCCTCGCAGTCCTCGCAGATCGAGGTGACGCCGGCCATCATCGCCAGGTCGGTGTAGATCACCCCGGCGCCGTTGCACGTCGGGCAGGCGCCCTCGGAGTTGGCGCTGAACAGGGCGGGTTTCACGCCGTTGGCCTTCGCGAACGCCTTGCGGATCGGGT
>Ga0187879_10000885_pt1 | contig 20349 bp, 22 predicted proteins | sample June2016WEW_19_1_FD_132423 | JGI IMG/M metagenome (GOLD analysis project Ga0187879, IMG submission 132423) | Peatland microbial communities from SPRUCE experiment site at the Marcell Experimental Forest, Minnesota, USA - June2016WEW_19_10 | ecosystem: Environmental > Terrestrial > Soil >... | reverse complement strand
GGGATGCTCGCCATCCAGTCTCTACGCCTTCCCCCACCATTCCGGGGGCTTGGTTCGGTATTGCCTTATCGCTCGCGCGACGTAGGTTCCACCGACTTTGACGAGTGATCTTCCGGCACATTGCTGCGCCGGACGCCCAGTTTGCAACGCTCGATTAGGAATTCCAAGTTTCCAAGGAACTCTTGGGAATCCTAAGGAGCGGGAGGTTATGAGCCCAAGGACAATAGTAATTTCAACAACTTACAAGACGCGGGTGGCAACCTAAAAGCCTTGTAAGGAACGACAGAGAGTCCTTATTGGACAGTTAAAGGACAGTCGCCGTATCAGTGTTGGTTTTCGCCGGTGCGCAGTCTTGCCGAGCTAAAACGGGTCAATTTGTCATCGACGGAAAGAATAACCCCGATCAGCGGACACAATTGGTTTCCACCAGGCCATCACCGGGCGGGGAACAGAAATATCCCCGCACCCTTGAACACCATTGGTACTTCGACTTCACGCACGATCCAGGGTTACTTCCGACAGGTGTCACTGACCATGGTCAAATGGGTAACCGTCATGTGACCGCGCTCGGCGGTGTGTTTATCCATGCCGTGCTCTTTCATCTCCTCTTTCGCGTCTTCCTTCATCCCATGCATTGTGGCATTTGACACTACGCCGACAATTTTGACCGTGTGACCGACATGCTTGTCGAGCTTGACGCTGTCGCTCGCAACTACGTGGGGAACGGCCTACTTGTCGCGGCGGCTGGCAAATATCGGAGACCCTCGCTCGCACGTCTATGAGACAGCCTCGCGGTCGATCAGCAGTCCTGCAATTGCGCAATCGCGGGCAATAACTTCTGGCCAAACGGTCTTTGGCTATGAACGCGTTTATCCACTCTGCCCTCAGTTCGGCGAGGTGGCCTTTTGCTCCTTAATCTGGATGTCATTCACCACCTGCTTCACATTCGGAACTGCAGAAGCGACCCTGTCGGCCAGCGCGCGCCTGGATTGTGAGTTGACCTCTCCAGTGAGCGTAACCACACCATTCTTGACCTCATATATGACACTTTTGTGAAGTTTGTTCTGGATGAGAGCAGCGTCCAAGTTCTTCTCGATAGCCTTGTCGAGATCAGAGTTCACCGCCTTTGCCTCGCTTTCACCACCCGGCGGCATCACGGCAATCTGATTCGCGACAACCTGTCCAGTTGCGATTGACTTTGCAATCGATTCGGCTTGTGACTTGTCCACGTCTGCTGCGACGTGTCCGCCAAGAGTCACTACACCCTTGTCGCGATCCTGATTTACAGAAACATCTTTGAGGCCGGCTTGATCGAGCGATTTGCGGATGCTGTCAGAAACATCGGGTGATTGCCTGGCCGTCCCTGAGCACCCAACAAGGGTGGCGACCACGAGCAGGGCGAGCAAGCTTAAGCACAGTTTCAACGTTTTCATATTTCTCCTTTATTAAGGCGTAGGATTTCGTCCACGAAGACGACCCAATTCGTCGGTACCTTGGGACGTTCGAGCCCTCCAAACCCCTCCAAACTTCAAAGGGGCATATGCATTCCGCCGAACACGTAGAAGAGCACCAGAATGATGAGGACCAACCCAAAGATTCCGACGCCTCCGCCCGTTCCCCACCTCTGATATCCGTAATAGCCACCACCGCCGCCGAACGCGAGCAGCAGGATAATAATGAGCACGATCAGTAACATGGGAATCTCCTTTCAACTCCAGACTGGCTTCGATCTCCCACCGGGTAGTCGTCGAGCATCAAACGGACGATAGCCTGTCGCTGGACCACCTCGTTGCGACCGGCTATCGCCTTGCTCTGCCCGCACTAACTCCAATAGGGCTTGGCCCCGTAATACTTGAACACTTGGGTGCCCCAGGCGCGGTCAGCCATGTTGGGCCAGTGATCCTTGTCGAAGCCGGGGGCGCGTTTGAGCAATTCCTTATCGACGTTCAGAATGAATCTCTTTTCAACCTTGTCGACGGTGAGAGCACTCCAGGGAATGGCAAATAACTTATCCCCCAGGCCCAGGAAGCCTCCGAAAGATAGAACGGCATAAGCGATACGGCCCGTATCCAGATCGATCATCAAATGCTCAATTTTTCCGAGATCTTCTTTTTGAAGATTTACGACCTTATCGCCTGTAAGAGTGTCTGCCGCCAAAACTCTTGTTTCACGCGCCAGATTGATTTCTGCGATGCTCGCCATAATGTCTCCTTTTTGTTCGATTAAGAATTGGATGAACCACGAAAATGATTCACTCTGCAAATGCTGAGGGCCTGCCCAGTCATGGGCGAGCCAACCGTTGGAATGTTGTTTTGTGGGTGGCCATGGCTACTGGGTTTCGGTCGAGAAACTCTACCGGCCGGGATCCACTCCAGTCTCAGATTTAAGAACCTTCTCGGGGTCGCGTCTGTTCAAAATTGCTCACTGCGGCGGTTGATCACCTCAGAACCCCTGTCGCGGTGCGCCCGGTTCTATTCTCGTGTTCAAGGAAGAAATGTCTAGCTTGGCTGGCCTGCCTAGCCGAAAATGTTTAGCGATGAACATTTCATCTATGCCCGGCGTCTATGACCTTGCCTACCGATTTGCCGCCGCTCTCGGAATCGGGCTGCTCATCGGTGCGGAGCGGGAGCGACGAAAAGGGGAAGGGCCTTCGCGCTCCCCGGCGGGTATACGGACGTTCATGATTGCTTCTCTGTCAGGCGGAGTGAGCTTGGCATTGGGGGGCGTGCCACTGCTCGCGATAACCTTTCTCGGAGTAGCTGGCTTGACTGCAATCGGCTACATGCGCACCGAAGAGCAGGATCCTGGTCTGACCACCGAAACTGCTCTCTTGCTGACCGTATTGCTCGGAGGATTTGCCCTGAAAGAGCCGGTGACCGCTTCGGCACTGGCGGTGACGGTAGCGATCGCGCTCATGGCTCGAAACCGTATTCACCACTTCATACGTGATGTGCTCAGCGAAGAGGAACTCACCGATGCTCTTATCTTCGCTGCTGCCGCGCTGGTGGTACTTCCGTTGGTTCCTGATCGGTACGTTGGTCCGTTCAACGCCATTAATCCTCGGACGATCTGGAAGATCGTGATTTTGATCATGTCGATCAGCGCCGGGGGCCATATCGCTGTGCGTTTACTCGGGCCTCGGTTCGGGCTTCCCTTGGCGGGGTTGGCTTCTGGTTTTGTGTCGAGTGTGGCCACGATTGCGGCGATGGGGGTACGTGCACGAAAGGATCCGGTGGTTTCACGGCCTGCAGTCGCCGGAGCTGTGCTTTCCACGGTAGCCACGGTGATTCAGTTGGCTGTGGTGTTGGCAGCTACCAGCTGGCCTTCATTTTCGGTGCTGAGGATCTCCCTTGTTGGGGCCGGACTTGCGGCGATCATCTACGGGGCGTTATTCACGTTCAGGAATATTCGACAAGGCGTGCCAGATTCAATGGAGGTCGGCAGGGTTTTTAGTCTGAAGACGACATTCATATTTGCGGGTACGATCGCTCTGGTACAGTTGGCTGCGGCTGCGCTCGACGCTAAGTTCGGCAGATCCGGAGTGCTCGTTGCGGCTGCGGCCGCCGGCTTCGCCGATACGCATTCCGCCGCTGTATCGGTGGCGTCGTTGGTTGCGTCAAGCAAGCTGAGTGCCCAGGAGAGCGTGCTTCCAATCCTTGCCGGGCTAACCACGAATACTGTGACCAAGATGGTTGTTGCCATCAGCAGTGGTGGCAGACGCTTTGCCTTGCAGATCATTCCGGGGCTGATTCTTGTGGTTTTGGGTGCATGGTTCGGGACAATCTTCTCGCTTCTCCGTTAATTGCTGATTCGTTTCAGAGACACGGTCCAAATTCTGCCGTGTGAAAACAGACACGTGCCCCGACAAGATGGGCTGCGGCGCTTACGATGGAATCCTTACAATCTGCACAGAGCAGCTCGCGTGGCGTGCTACGGCTTCAGAAACACTGCCGAGGAGGAAGCGCCCGAGCCCCGTGCGGGAGTTTTGAGCCTATACACGGGACGTTCAGTCTCAGCTCAGGGCGCCCGGGAGCACGCACCCTCGTCGTGGAATCACCGGCGACTTCCCGGCAAGATACAAACCTTGTGAGGTCGCTCGGCGGCGTTCATTGAGATCCCGCAGAGATGGTCAATTGTGCTCAGACCTCAGAGCCCCCTGAGATTAATAAAGAGATAGCCCTCACGCTCGCAATCCAAGCTTCACGAGGGCCGAGGTGGAATATGAAAACCAGCACGAAGGACAAGCTAAAAGGCAGCTTCCACGAAATGAAGGGAACGATCAAGGAAGAGGTCGGAAAGATCACGAATGCCCGTGATCTGAAAGCCGAAGGGAAAGCCGAAAAGAAGGAAGGTAAAGTTCAACAGAAGATAGGCCATGCTAAAGAAGCCGTCGCAGATTTGAAAGACAAGCTAACAGAGTTGAAGACTGGATAGGCCATTGAGTGCCGGATCCACAAAGTGACGGGGCCATCGAGAACTAAACCATCAACGTCGAGGACGGGAGAGAATAATGCCACACACAGGGGTGGAACGAACCGGCGAACACATCGCCGAATCTGCGCGCAAGGCTTCTCGAGTGACATCTGCGGTTGCGGATGCAATTGGAGATGGCGTAGGAGCGGCGAGGCGTGTTGTGAAACAGGGCGGCGATGCTGCCGAAGAGTTCTTTGATGATACAACCAAGCGCCTGCAGCGACATCCGATTGAAACTGTCATAACGTCATTAGCGGTAGGCATGACCGTCGGAATTATGATCGGCTGGATGATGAAACGAAGGTAGGTCTGGCAAATAGACAGATGCTTGGAAGCAGGCGCTTGCTAGCCTGTCGTCGGAGCCTTCACCGACCGAGATACCAGCTATAGCTGTTCCGGTCATTAACTTGTTGAGCGGACAGCAAAGGCTGGTTTGATGAGACGCAGCACGAGTCCCGGCACCAGGACGGGCCCGTGTGGCCTCCACCTTCTGTTCGGTCCCGTTGCGACCGGACCACACCGTTTAGGAGCCCGCAATGTCCGAGCCGGACCGCTCCGGGAGTTTGCAGCCGAACACCACGATGCGCACAGCGAGTCCTCTGTTGTTCGAGAAAAGATCAGCGTCCTCACATGGGATACCCATGCCGTCCCTTCCAATGCGAATAGCGGTTGTCGGGAACCATCTCCCGCGCCAGTGTGGAATTGCGACCTTCACAACAGATTTGTGTGATGCGATTGCTGATGAGTTCGGAGCCGCTGGAGTATTCGTTGTAGCCGTCAACGACCCCCAATCAGGCTACAGCTACCCTGCGCGGGTGCGATTCGAGATAAGAGAGAGCGATCTCTCCTCCTATCAGGCAGCCGCCGACTTTCTTAATTCCAACAACGTCGATCTCGTCTGTCTACAGCACGAGTACGGGATTTTTGGAGGAAAGCGGGGCAGCCATGTCCTGCGGCTGCTGCAACACCTCAAAGTACCAGTGGTGACAACGCTGCACACGGTCCTTCGCGAACCAGACGTCGACCAACTAATTGTCTTGCAAGAAATCGCCGCACGCTCTGATCGTCTTATTGTTATGAGCCAGCACTCTTCCCAGTTTTTGCAGGATGTATTTAGGGTCCCGGCGGGGAAGATTGACCTGATTCCGCACGGCATCCCCGACTTGCCGTTTGCGGAACCGGTTCTTCATAGAGATTCGCTCTCAGCACAAGGAGAGGTCGTACTACTCACGTTCGGCCTCCTGTCTCCGAACAAGGGATTCGAAACCGTGATTCGGGCCCTGCCTCGCATTTTGTCACGGCATCGCAACGTTGTTTACGTGATCGCGGGCGCTACTCACCCACACGTCAGACGTCGCGAGGGTGATCGATACCGGTTCCAATTGCAGGCCTTAGCCAAGGAGCTGGGAGTTGAGGAGAACGTGGTCTTCCACAACCGGTTTGTCAGCCCTCAAGAGATGGCATCGCTAGTTGGTTCCGCCGACATCTACGTGACGCCGTACCGCTATGAGGCGCAGGCCGTATCTGGAACACTCGCGTACGCCTTGGGCGCCGGGAAAGCGATCATCTCGACGCCGTACTGGCACGCCGCCGAGCTCCTGGCCGATGGGCGCGGGGAGCTGGTTCCCTTCGAGGATCCAGCGGCTCTTGCAGATGTGGCAATTGAACTCCTGGACAACCAGGCAGCTCGCGAGGCCATGCGCAGACGTGCTTACCTCTATGCACGCCACATGGTCTGGGACCGAGCGGCGCAGTCTTATATGCAGACCTTCGTACGAGCTTCGGCTGGTCGCAAGCAACCTGCCTGCGCGGCATTCCCCGTACAAACTGCCCTGAAGAACGCTACAAGCCGACTCATCAATGCCTGAGAAAAGGAGATCGTGACCTATGACCGAATACGTTGGAGCGATTGAAAAACAAACTTTGGAAAACACATATTTCCGGCAGGTGTTATTCACGGCGCAGCACGCACAGCTTGTCGTGATGTGCTTGCGGCCCGGGGAAGACATCGGAGATGAAGTGCATCCGAATGTCGATCAGTTCTTCCGCATCGAGCAGGGGGAGGCCAAGTTCGTCTTTAACGAGAAGGAGACGCACCTGGTGCACGACGGAGATGCGGTCGTGGTTCCGGCCGGGACTTACCACAACGTGGTGAATACTTCGAAGACGGCACTATTGAAGCTCTATACGATCTATTCTCCGCCGAACCATCCCGATGGGACGGTGCACAAGACTAAAGCCGAGGCAGTCGCTGCAGAATTGGTGGAACACCGCTAAAACGCCGGGCCCTCTCTGTCCAGCGGGGAAACTTTTTGTTCCTGGCTGGCGAGGCGTCGTACGAATCACTGCCATGGGACCCTGGTGCGTAGCTTTGTTCGTTGACCCGGTTTTGAGGCTGCTGCGGAGCTGGCAAACATGAATGCTCTTCTCGTATATCCGAAATGGCCGGACACTTACTGGAGCTTCAAGCATGCTCTGCCCTTTCAGGGCAAGCGTTCCTCATATCCACCTTTGGGGTTGCTCACGATTGCTGCCCTATTGCCAACCCACTGGGTGAAGCGCCTCGTCGACACGAACGTCCGCGCCCTAACAGATTCCGACCTGGCGTGGGCCGACGTCGCGCTGGTTAGCGGCATGCTGGTGCAAAAAGACAATCTACTCGTCATCCTGGCTCGGTGCCGTGCTCGCGGAATACGTACAGTCGTGGGCGGACCGATCGCCAGCGGTTTCGCGGAACTGCATCGTCACGCCGATCATGTCGTGATCGGGGAGGCCGAGGACCTGATCGCGCCACTTGCCGAAGACCTGGAACGGGGCACCGCAAAGCCGCAGTACAAGGCTAGCGAAATGCCGTCTCTGGACCGCAGCCCGGTGCCCGACCTGAGCTTGATCAACACCCGCCACTACTGCTCGATGGCCATCCAATACTCGCGTGGGTGCCCGTACAACTGCGAGTTCTGCGACATCATTGAGATCTACGGGCGAAAGCCTAGGACAAAGTCCGTGGCTCAAGTCATTGCTGAATTGGAGCAACTGTATCAGCGGAAATGGAGAGGGGCGGTGTTTCTTGTGGACGACAACTTCATCGGAAACAAGAAGAGCGCCAAGCAACTACTGCTCGCACTGGCCGAATGGAACGACCGACATCGTCGGCCATTTACATTTTTTACAGAGGCGTCCATGAACCTAGCCGATGACGCCGAGCTTCTGGCGTTGATGAAAGCCGCTGGTTTCATCCGAGTGTTCCTGGGCATTGAGACCCCGGTCGAAGCGAGCCTGAAAGAAGCTCACAAGCTACAGAACACACAGCGGAGTTTGCTTGACAGCGTACGCTGCATTCAGCAACACGGTATCGAGGTTATGGCGGGTTTTATCGTAGGCTTCGATAGTGATCCGGATGATGTATTCGACAGGCAGGTTGAGTTCATCGAGGAGAGCGCGATCCCGATCGCAATGGTAGGGCTTCTCCAGGCACTTCCAGGCACGCAGCTATACCGGCGCCTGGAGCAAGAGGGGCGACTTGTCGGCGACGCAAATGGAAACAACATCGATTGCAATCTGAGTTTCATTCCGACCATGTCTGCACAATGCTTGTTGGATGGGTATCGTTCGATATTGAAGCGCATTTACGCCCCGGACGCCTACTATGATCGGGTCCGGCGGTTCCTGGAGCGCTACCAGCCCACCCGAACGCGCAGGTCGCTCTCGGAGTACCTCGCGTTATGTCGTTCCATCGTGAAGCAAGGCATACTCGGCGACGCACGCGCAAGCTACTGGAAGTTGCTCATTGATGCCGCCACACGGTACCGCCATGCCTTCGGCACTGCAGTGACCTTGGCGATCCTGGGTTATCACTTCAACGCAGTGACCGAGGAAGCCTGCCGGACTGAGTAAGTATCCTCCGGCAGAGCCGGAGGTTTTACGGGTCGCGGGCCCCTCAAAGGGGCCTTGCCGCGACCCAAAGTCAAAGTCACAAGCTCCAAGCCGCAATGCTAATGGCCGGAGCACTTGAATAGAGAAACATACTGCGGGAGCTGTCAAACGGTTGCTGCCTCCCCGCAGAGCCGGGGTCTCCCGTCGTACTAGCCGTCAGTTCCGAGTCTGCCTCAGACCTTGGTCAAGAATGCCTGCTTCTCGCCACCGCCGTCATTCGCCAAACCTGCGGTAAAACCAGGTCTTGATCAACTGGGTCAGCACCACATAACAAACCAATATCACTGCCAGCAGCAACCAGTACCGGGATGGAAGTGCGACAAACCCGAGAGCACCGGCCAGCGGCGAAACTGTCAGCCCGGCGCCCACCGCGACGATGATTATCGAAGTGAGGATGAGTGGCCAACTAGCCCAGCTCTGGAGAAATGGGATCTTGTTTGTGCGGATGACGTGAATGATCAGCGTCTGGGTGAAGAGAGACTCGACGAACCAGCCGGTGTGGAATAGGGCCGGGTTGTGCCAGCAATGGAACGCGTACAGCATCATGAAGAATGTCAGGTAATCAAAGATCGAGCTGATCGGCCCGATGAACAGAATAAAGCGAAGGATCCCGCCAATCTCCCACTTGCGGGGCTTGGTCAGCCAATCGGCATCCACCTCGTCGGTGGGGATGGTGGTCTGCGAGAAGTCGTAGAGGAGGTTGTTGGTCAGCACCTGAATCGGCAGCATAGGAAGGAATGGCAGGAACGCGCTAGCCCCTACGACACTAAACATATTGCCGAAGTTTGAACTCGCTGCCATCTTGATGTACTTGACGATGTTTCCGAATACGCGCCGGCCTTCCAGCACGCCTTGCTCCAATATCAGAAGGCTGTTTTCCAACAGGATGATGTCGGACGACTCCTTGGCGATATCTACCGCGCTGTCCACCGAGATGCCCACATCAGCGGCCTTCAGGGCCGGAGCGTCGTTGATGCCGTCGCCCATGAATCCCAGCACGTGTCCCTTACTTTGGAGCGCGCGGATGATGTGTTCCTTGTGAGCCGGAGCCAGTCGGGCAAAGACGCTGGTCTTGGTAGCAGCTTCGGCCAGCGCAGTCTCGGTCATCCCCTCAATCTGAGAGCCGAGCAAGAGGTGCTCTACCGGCATTCCCACTTCCTTGCAGATTAGGCAGTGATGATCTCGTTATCGCCGGTCAGGATCTTCACATCCACGCTCAGGTTGTGGAGCCGCTTCAAGGCCTCCGTGGCACTGTCCTTTGGCGGGTCGAGGAATGCCAGGAAGCCGAGCAGGATCAGGTCTGACTCATCCTTGACCGCATAAACGGGTTCGTCCGTCGCACCCGGCATTTGCTTGTACGCGAGGGCGATCACACGGAAGCCCTGACCGTTCAGATCGTCCGCCAACACCGGCGTTTGGCGTCGTGCTCGGGCAGGACTTCGATGACCTCTCCCTTGACTTCCACCCGGGTGCACAAGCCGAGCACTTCTTCGACGGCACCCTTGCAGATCAACGTGTTCAAGCCGGTCTCATCTTCCACCACCACCGACATTCGGCGCCGCACGAAGTCGAACGGAATCTCATCGATCTTGCGATATTTGTCTTTGGCCTTCAGGCGTTCTTCCAGTTCCTGATGGTCGAGGATCGCCTCGTCGAGCAGGTTCTTCAGCCCGGTATGGTAGTAGCTATTCAGGTAGCCATACTGCAGCACCTTCTCGCTCGGATCGCCATGCGCGTCCAAATGCTTTTCGAGTACGATCTTGCCCTGGGTAAGGGTGCCGGTCTTGTCAGTGCACAGCACGTTCATCGCCCCGAAGTTCTGGATGGCGTTTAGACGTTTGACGATCACTTTCTTGCGCGCCATCGCCAGCGCGCCCTTGGATAGGTTGACCGTCACGATCATAGGTAGCATCTCGGGGGTAAGTCCGACTGCCACCGCCATCGCAAACAGGAAAGCTTCCAACCAGTTATGTTTGCTCAGTCCGTTGATCAGGAAGACCGCCGGAACCATCACGGCAATAAAACGGATCATCAGCCAGGTGAATCGGTTGACGCCTTTATCGAAGCTGGTCAGCTGACGCTGCCCCACGATACTGGCAGCCAGCGATCCAAAGTAGGTCTTGTCTCCGGTATGGATCACCACGGCCGTCGCGGAGCCGCTCTCCACGTTGGAGCCCAGGAAGCAGATATTGGGCAGTTCCAGCGGGTTCTGAACGTCGGCCGATGTGGAGTCGGCTTTTCTCTCCACCGGCAGGGATTCGCCGGTCAGAGCCGCCTGATTCAGAAACAAGTCTTTAGCGGAAAGCACCCGTACGTCGGCTGGGACCATATCGCCGGCGGCCAGCCGAATGATGTCGCCCGGCACCAGCATCTTCAGTGGTACTTCGGCTTCCTTGCCATCCCGCACCAACGTCGCCGTGTTGCTAACCATTGCTTTGAGCTTTTCTGCGGCGTTATCGGCCCGCATCTCCTGGAAGAAACGCAAAACCACGCCCAGAACTACCATCACGAAAATGACCGCTGTTGCCCGCAGGTCGCCGGTCAGAAAGGAAAGCACTCCGAGCGCCGTGAGCAAGAGTACCAATGGATTCTTGACGTTACTCAGGAGCCGCATCAGCGCTGATTGACGCCTCTCGCGGGCAATCTCATTCAGCCCGTACTGCTTTCCAAGCGGGAATCGGCTTCCGCCTGGCTCAAGCCGTCTAATCGCGATGCAAGCTCTCTCAGGACGGTGTCGCTATCGGCGCGCGCCTTTTCCAGTAATTGATCGGAAACATGCGCTGCCTTCTCGCCCGTGAGATTACCCTGGCGCTGAGCTGGACTCATGGTGGTCATTGGCAAACCGATTCGCACCTCCGCTTTCTAGCAAACCGGGCCGGCGCCGATCTGTTCAACGATACGATAATGACTCGCCGTCCTGGAGATGTTACCAGTACGCCGCGCTACCCGTGAGGCTACATGAAGGCAGCGTTGTGAGGTTAGCGCGACGAAGGCTAGGGGATGCCGACTGTGTCTTCGTCCCAATAGATTGGGAGCGACTGAGGTGTCTATTGGAACATGATCCGGTTTCCACCGAGCATGGTGTGAGCAATTGTGAACAGCTTTCTGAGCGGAAGTGTTGACAATTATTTTGAAGGTGAACCATGTCCGCGGCGGTGTATCCCGGACTCCAAAGCGCAGTCCTGCTTTGTATCGACGACAACGAAGACCTGCTGGAATGCGAGAGATCATTTCTCGAAAGCTTCGGCTATTCCGTTCTTACCGCTGAAAGCGGTGGCAAGGGATTGGAACTAGCCTCCAAGCACTCGGTTGACGTTGTAATCCTGGATTACTTCATGCCCGGAATGAACGGGCAAGAGGTAGCCATTGAGATGAGGCGACTAAGACCGGAGGCGGCAGTCATCATGCTATCCGGAGCAGCGGATATTCCTGAGCAGGCCTTGAAGTGGGTCGATGCCTTCATAGCCAAGGATCGCGTGGCCAGCCAGTTGTTGCCCACGATCGCACAATTGTACGGATACGGAGCAACATCTCAGCTTTCGTGTGACGCATGACACGCGGAGACGCCGTTTATGAAGACCATGGTGGGCGCAAGCCCGAAGCCGCGCGGCTGTCCCCGGCAAACGTCTGAATCGGCGTCAACACGTTTGTAACAACTCACCAATTACGAACAACAGCAAGACCAGCGAAGGAGAAACTAAAATGTCAGATCAAGAAAATCGCAACCCGCAACATAGCGATCCGCAGAAGCCCGCTCCTCCGGAGCAGAAACCGGTAATCCAGCCGAATCAGCCAGTGCAACAGAAACCGGTGGTCCCGATCGCACAGCCCAAAGTTCCGCAGTCGGAGCCGGAAAAACACGATCAACCGCAGAAAAAACACGCTTAGGCTGCAGTGGATTTGGAACTGGTGAAATGGAGGGCTCAGGACGGTTCGATTCACATCGAGCCGTCCTGATCAACGTTAAAGTGATTTTTGTTTCAAGGCTGCTGGGGTGAACGCCGGAACAAAGGCAACGCTCTGGCTATCCCGTCATCGCCGTTTGAGACTCCCGTCTCGAATTCATAAAGGAGAAATATGAAAAAGCTCAGATTGTCCGTGGTTATGGTTGCATTGCTCGCTGTCGGGATTCTGGCCGGATGCTCGCAGACCGCCACGAAGTCGCCTGACGTTTCCGACAGTATTCGCAAATCGCTCGATCAAGCCGGCTTCAAAGACGTCACCGTCAGTCAGGATCGCGATAAGGGCGTCGTGACCCTCGGGGGACAAGTCGCCAGCGAGAACGAGAAATCGCAAGCCGAATCGCTTGCAAAGTCTCTGGCGGGCGCCCAGGTTGTGGCAGATCAAATTGCCGTGATTCCCCTAGGTGCAGAAAAAGAGGCAAAGGCCGTGAACTCCGATCTGGACCAAGGCATCGAGAAGAATCTGGACGCTGCACTCATCCAGAACAAGTTGCATAAGAGCGTGAAATACGAAGTGAAGAACGGCGTAGTCACACTGACCGAAGAAGTGAACTCAGAAGACAAGCGCGCACGCGCCGAGAAAGTGGCAACTGGAGTGCCCAACGTGACACAGGTCGTGAATAATCTGCAGGTTAAGAATCAGAAAGCCAGCTCTTCGCAATAAGAGCTGCGCGGTTGATCCACTGCGGAGGCTGGAGAGCGGCCGCGTCCCTGGTTGCTCTCCTGCAAAGTCTACCCTCTACACTATTCGCGAACGCCAACATTTGTGGAGCTCTCGCCCAGGCACATGGCTCATTGTCTCGACCATCGGCGACATCGTGATCATCTCCGCTCTGGCGATGCGCGGCATCGCGATGCGGCCTCTGCCAATTGCAGTGGTCGCTTCTACGCTAGTGGCAGCTCTGCTTTTTGCATTCCTATTGGATTTGATCAAAGTACCCGTCTTCCGGCGATTTCAGATTGCGTAATGCCGCAACGGTTGACATGGGGTCCTGCGAGCGTTATTGCTCAGATTGCAAGCACTCATTCCCATAGGCTTGCATTGATAGGGATGTGTTGGTTCCTGTCGGAAACACTTGCCGCCGTGTTCACCAAGGAGAAACGCATATGCTGCGACTAGCTAAAGATCTTAAAGGCTACAAACTGAGCGCCCGCGACGGAGACATCGGCAAGGCTGAAGAGTTCTACTTCGATGACCGAAGTTGGGCGGTTCGATATCTCATTGCTGATACAGATGGCTGGTTGGGCGGCCGACAGGTCCTCATTTCGCCTTATGCACTCGACCCGGCTCGCAAGGATGACCATGTCATTCCCGTCGCTTTGACCAAGAAGCAAATTGAGAACAGTCCATCGTTGGAGACCGACAAACCAGTCTCCCGCCAGTATGAGATTCAGTACTACTCGTTTTATGGTTGGCCGGCATACTGGGACGGCTCCCACATGTGGGGCGATTCCCCTTACCCGCAGCGACGAGGGCAATGGTCGGAAGCCGCTCGCCATAAACAGAATGATGACCCGCATCTGCGCAGCACGAAGGATGTGACCGGCCGCACGATTCAGGCCCGGGACGGAGAGATCGGTCACGTTTCGGATTTTGTAGTAGATGACGAGGATTGGGCGATCCGCTACTTGATTGTTGACACGCGTAACTGGTGGCCAGGCAAAAAGGTCCTGATTTCAACCCAATGGATTGAACGAATCAGCTGGGAAGAATCGAAAGTCTTCATTAACCTCATTCGGGAAGCCGTCAAAGGAGCTCCGGAATACACCGAAGCAGCGCTCATTACGCGCGACTACGAAGAGGAATTGCATCGTCACTATCTGCGTGAGAGGTATTGGCATACCGAGAAGCCCGGCCGCGAACGAAAGGAACTCGTTGGGCATCATTAGATCCGGGATTCGGCCCATGATTTTCACCTTTCGCGCAGCGTCCCCTCGCAACTTTGAACGTTCAGTGTGGAGACCAGTATGAACAACACCGAACACCTGCATCCGATGGGCGAGAGTCATCATAGCCATGGCCAAACTCCTTACTGGAGGCGTGCGCATCATGATTAGCGCTTCTGGTTCGGCCTTATCGCCATATTGGTGGCCATCGGTATCTACGTCGGAACCAATGACTTGTCGATGATTACCTTCTGGCCGCCAGAAGCAGATGCCGGCTGGTAGCCGAGTTCCATGAACTTCGTAAACGAGCGGTGTGAGGTTGGCAACTGCGCCTTAGACGCTTAAGCGCTCATGGTGCATAACGGATTAGCGGCAATGTATGAAGTAAGAAACATCCTTGACCAGACAATCAGGCAGGAGATCAGCATGCAGATCCAAGTCAATACGGACCATACAATCGAAGGTCACGAGGCGCTGGCCGATCAAATCAGGGGCGTAGTGGAAAATGCCCTGAGCCGGATGAGCGATCACATCACACGGGTGGAGGTCCACCTGACCGACGAAAGCGGCTCTAAGAGCGGCGAGAACGACAAACGTTGCATGATGGAGGCGCGCCTCGAAGGCCGCCAGCCGATCGCGGTCACCGACGAAGCTGCGACTCTGGACCTAGCCGTCGACGGCGCCGCAGATAAATTAGCTAGGTTGATCGAGCATACCCTCGGCAAATTGCACGATCAACGGACTCACAGGACTGACTCACTTCGTCAACAGCCGACATTCTCAGACCAGTCATGATCGACACCACCGTAAGCCTGGCTGTCGACGACAGAGAAGGAGCATTGAACCAAGCCCTTCTGTATCCATTGCGATTCGAACCGATCTATCAGTACCGGTTGTGGGGCGGACGGCGTTTGGCGGACCTGCTTGCCGCCCCTCTACCTAGTGGACCGGTCGGCGAAGCGTGGATACTCAGCGACCGCGATGACCATCAGAGCCAAGTTTCCAGTGGGCCGCTCAAAGGGCAGACTATCGGTCAATTGCTGAAGCAGTTTCCAGAACAAATGCTCGGAACCCTGGCCCACAAGTTTCAGCGATTTCCACTGCTACTGAAGTTCCTCGATGTACATGAAATGCTCTCAGTTCAAGTGCATCCAACGAAAGCGAACAAGAACCTGTTGCCAGCAGGTGAGACCGCGAAGACCGAAGCCTGGGTCGTGCTTGAGGTGGGCCCGGAAAGCCGCATCTATGCAGGCCTGAAGACCGGGACAACTGCAGCCGGTCTCCGACTGGCGCTGAAGAACGGGACGGTGGTGGACCAGCTCGCAGAGTTCACTCCGAAGCCCGGCGACGGAGTCTTCCTACGGGCTGGGACGGTGCATGCTCTGGGCGGCGACATCGTGGTGTTCGAAATTCAGCAGAACAGCGACGTGACCTTCCGCCTGTATGACTGGGACCATCTTGACCCGAAGACGGGCAAGCAGCGGTCACTTCAAGTCGATCAGGCGATTGCCTGCATTGATTTTGCGGAGGGACCGGTCGGCCGGGTTGTGCCGCTGGTGGAGGCAACCACGCCGGTGAAACGCGAGGAACTGTTCCACGGTGAACACTTCTGGTTGTGGCGCCTGCGCGGACAGTCGCCGTTTTCCGTCGGCGCAACAGGTGTGCCGCGCTTGCTAGTCTGCATCGGCGGCGGTGGACAGGTCGAGCACGGAGGTGCTACGTACACTGTCGCCAAAGGGGATGTATTTCTGTTGCCGGCGATGATCGGTGCGTGCACTTTTCGACCTCGCAACGCAGTGAACTTGTTGGAAATTGCGCTGCCGGATTGAAATACCGAGAATTCAGAGGCGGAAAGGGGGAACATAGTGAAGAAGTTAATCGTGTTTGATCTCGATGGAACCCTTGCCGAAAGTAAATCAGCTCTTGATCCCGAAATGTCGGGACTGCTACACGACCTTCTGGGAATTGTAAAAGTAGCCGTGATTTCCGGCGGCGGTTGGCCGCAGTTTGAAGAGCAAGTTATCTCTAAACTTCCTCATGACGAACGCCTCAGCGACTTATCCCTGCTTCCTACCTGTGGAACAAAGTTCTACGAGTACTCAGGGGAATGGAAAAAACTTTACGAAGAAGATTTCACCAGGGATGAACGCGAGCAGATATTCAGTTCTCTCAAACAAGCTATGGGAGAAGCTGGGTACAAAGTCGCAAAGGTCTGGGGAGAAGTCATCGAAGACCGGGGAAGCCAGATAACACTTTCGGCCTTAGGTCAGCAGGCGCCATTAGAAGAAAAAAACAAGTGGGACCCCGATTACACCAAGCGGAAGAAGATCAAAGCGATTCTTGACAAAATTATCCCCCAGTTCTCTGTCCGAATCGGCGGCTCGACATCGATTGATATCACTAAGCCTGGCATTGACAAGGCATACGGAATCGGAAAACTGCGGGACATCCTTCACGTTTCTGTGAAAGAGATGATTTACATCGGCGATGCCGTGTTCGTGGGAGGGAATGATTATCCCGCCGAAAAAGCAGGTGTGGATTCTATCCCCGTGAAGGGTCCCGATGAGACGAAGCGGGTTATACAAGCGATCATCGCTTGCTTAGCAGCTGGCGATCAGGCGGCGTGACTTTTTGAAGGGATTGATGAGTGAATTTAAGCTACAGCGCCTAGGAATATTGATGGAGCCGCAGCGGGGAAATCCCCAGGAGGTCGAAGGCGTACTGAATCCAGCTGTCGCTCGTGGCCCTGACGGTGAACTTTATCTTTTCCCTCGGCTGGTCGCGCACGGCAATTACTCACGCATTGGCATTGCCCGAGTACGGTTCAATGAAGCCGGTGATCCCGTAGGGGTCGAGCGGCTCGGCATCGCGTTAGAGCCTGAGACCGATTATGAGCGGCGCCCCGATGGCCGCGGAGGCTGCGAAGACCCTCGCATCACGTTCGTGGAACCATCACAGTGCTACGTGATGACTTACACAGCATTTTCGCCGCGAGGCCCGCGGATCGCTCGGGCAATTTCGCAAGACCTCTTCCACTGGGAGCGCCTGGGGCTGTCGACGTTTCCTCCGTATCATGGCATCGATTCCAGCGAGATCGATGACAAAGACGCTTGTGTATTTCCTGTTGCCATTCCGAACCCATCCGGGGAACCGGAGCTCGCGCTCCTCCACCGGCCGCTGTTTCCCGGAACTCGTCCTGAGGAAACCGCCTGCGACGCCGCATCCCGTGAGGTGGACCTTGATCGCGAAAGTATCTGGATTTCCTACCGCCCGCTTTCGTTGGAGCGCCGTGGACCAAGTAACCTCAGCCAGTTTTCTCGTCACCGGCTGGCGACCCCGGTGTCACCCTGGGAGCGGCTCAAAATCGGCTGCGGCACTCCACCCGTCCTGACGCGGCACGGTTGGCTGATCGTCTATCACGGCGTCAGCGAAATGGAAGGACCCAGCAAAGAGGTGCATCCCCTGTGCTACTCGGCCGGAGTGATGGTGCTTTCGAAGGAGCATCCGCAAGTGATCCGTTATCGTTCTTCGGAGCCGATGTTAACTCCGGAGCTGCCGCAGGAACGCCGCGGGACCGTCGCGAATGTTGTGTTCCCGACCGGAATTGACCGGCGCGACGATCTCGGCTCGCCGGAACGCTTCGACATTTACTATGGGATGGGCGACTACCGGATTGGCGTGGCACGCCTTGACGTACCGGATGTCTTGCCGCCGGGAGGTGTCGCCGACCCCCCGGAAGCAAAGGTGTAACGCGATTACTCTTTTCACGCACGAATCTCCGTTGCTTTACTTTTGGGCAAGCCAGTCCCGCGCCTCAGCGGCACGGATGTGATCGAAGTAGCGGACTTTCGCCCTCGTGAATGGCTGGCAGAATGCCGCCATTCCTTTTTCCCACTTATTTTCGCCAGTGATCGCCAACCGTTCGATGTCATTAAAGTGTTTCGCGTCGAACTTGATATCCTCCCATAGCGCGCTCCCTGTCCAGCCATGGAAGTCATGCAATTCCACAAGCATGAGGAGTCTGCCGTGCTGTTTGACCAGGCGCTCCACCGCGGGCAAAAACGTCTCGTAGTCTTTCTTAACCAGCTTGCCGCTCAGATGCACTTCGAGGAGCCTCCCGTTATCGAGTTCTTTCAGTTCCACTGACATGGCGCGTGTCCTTTCCTGGTTTCCTGATCGCTAATTGTCGGTGATCCAAACGGCGCCATCCAGACGAGCAAAGAAGGCCTCTTCCGTTTTGCTCCAAATGGCCCGAACGATCACTTATGTAGGAGGCTTGGATATCGTTCGATACGTTGCGTACTGGATCCTTCAGGCGCGGCGCCCACGTCCCGTCAGCGCCTCGAAGCCTGAGATCACGTCGAACAGCTCTTCGTCGATGGATTCCTGTCGAACACGGCGGAACGTGCGGTTTAGGTTCTCCAGAATGTCTTTGATATTCTTTTCCGCACGTTGCATGGCCGCCAGCCGACTGGCGTTTTCGCTGGCAAGGGATTCGGCGCACGCTTGAAAGAGCAGAACAAAGACGTATCCTCGAACGAAAGCGTGAAGCGCGGACGAGGCACCTTCGATAACCTCCGGTAGGCTCTTGGTCGGCCAGGGCAGGGCGGCAAGCTTGGTTTGCCAGGCCTGATCGAGCGGTAGAAGCCGCTTGCTGACGGGCTCGTAAACGGCCCCGAATTTCGGGTGGTTGTGGAAGACATAGACCTCTACGACATTGCCTCGATCGAGAGCCGCCTCGATTTCGATGAGAATCTGGCCTATAAGCGGAGTGATGGCATTGACCGAGGTCGGAACTGATAACAGTGCAACCGGGGCCATGCCGGTGTCCACCATGAGCGCGTAAGCGCGATCGCCGACCGCCCAGATTTTTGTTGTTTTGCCGGGCAACGTTCTGAGCTTGTTTACGGCGAATTCTACGACCACCTCGTTAAACCTGCCGACGAGACCCTGGTCCGAACCGAAAACGATTGCGCCGACAGTTCCTTCATGCGGCCCCTCACGCCGCGGGCGTTTGGCCTCTGCGAACGGAACCGACCCCGCCTGATGGAGACACGCAACTAATGCGAGCTCCAACGTGCGATAGTAGTCATCCAGCGATTGGACTGCCTTTTCGTATTGTCCAATGCTGGATGCCGCCAGCGCCTTCATCGAACGAACGACGCCTTCGAGGTCCCCCGCGCCCTCAATTTTTCGACGCAGACTCTCCATCGTACCGCTCATGGCGAGGCCTTGGCGGCGGGTTTGGATTCGGCGGCAGGTTTGGATTTAGAAGTGGATTTGAGTGCAGCGGCGGATTTTGGTTCAGAGGCAGGTTTGGGTTTAGGAGTTGGCTGGAACGGAGCAAGCGCATGGGTGGCGATTTCTAGAATCGCCTTTCGGTCATCATCGCTCAATTTGTCAGCCGACGTTAATCGCCCCAGTGCGTCCGCCGGAATATCCGCCGTTGCTTTCTGGAGCGCCTGCTCTGCAACCTCCACCTTCTCGATCGGAACCGTGTCGAACAGGTTCGCTGTCAAAGCCAGGAGCACAGTGATCTGCTCGATCATCGACACCGGCTGCGATTCCGGCTGTTTGAGGCAGGCTCGGATGCGCTGCCCATGATCGATGATCTTGCGGGTGGATCCATCGAGGCGGGTGCCGAACTTGGCGAATGTTTCCAATTCCTCGAACTGAGAGTAGGCAAGCTTAAGGCTGCCCGCAACGGCGCGATAAGCGGCTCGCTGCGCCGCTCCGCCCACGCGCGAAACTGACTTGCCGACATCGACCGCTGGAAGTATTCCCAATTCGAACAACGTGGGCGAGAGGTAGATTTGACCGTCCGTGATAGAGATGAGATTAGTCGGAATGTAGGCCGAGATATCCTGCGCCTCGGTCTCTATGATGGGAAGCGCGGTGAGAGAACCGCCGCCGCGCTCCTTGCCGAGATGCGTCGAGCGTTCCAGCATCCTCGAATGAATGTAGAAGATGTCGCCGGGGAACGCTTCGCGACCGGGCGGACGGCGGAGCAGCAGCGATAGCTCGCGATAGGCGCGGGCGTGCTGCGTGAGATCGTCGTAAACGATGAGCACGTCACGTCCCTTTTCCATGAAAT
>Ga0187879_10000883_pt1 | contig 20362 bp, 20 predicted proteins | sample June2016WEW_19_1_FD_132423 | JGI IMG/M metagenome (GOLD analysis project Ga0187879, IMG submission 132423) | Peatland microbial communities from SPRUCE experiment site at the Marcell Experimental Forest, Minnesota, USA - June2016WEW_19_10 | ecosystem: Environmental > Terrestrial > Soil >... | reverse complement strand
GATGCCGCTCAAAGATTTGTCCGGAGTACTCGTGCCGCAAGGCTGCCGTCGCGGCCCGCGCCACCTCGAGGAATAAATTCACGCCCACGGAAAAGTTCGCCGCATAAACGAATCCCGTCCCGTGGCTCTCGACCAACTTCCGGACTCGATCTAGCTCCCCATACCATCCGGTCGTGCCGACGACCATGTTCTTGCCTGCCTTCACACAAGCCTCGATATGTTCGACGACGCAGGAAGGAGCAGTGAAATCGATCACCACATCGATTCCTTGCAGCTTCTCCGCGGTGAGAGCCCCACATCCGGCGTTCTCCGCGGCGCCGACTACCTGCACGCTGTGCCCACGCTGGCGAGCGACTTCCGCTACCAGCGATCCCGTCTTTCCACGGCCGAGTAGAAGGAAATTCATGGCTGGTTTAAATTACGCGTACACTTCCGGATCCAGTTCCGAGAAAAATGTCTTATGCAGGCGCTGGATTACCTCGGGCACTTCATCTTCCTCGATCACAAAAGTCAAATTGATCTCCGACGCTCCCTGCGAAATCATACGAATCTTCTTGTCCGCCAACTCACCAAACACCAGCGCCGCTACGCCCGGCTTATCCCGCAAGCTCTCGCCCACCAGGCATACGATCGCTTTGCGGCCTTCATACTTCACGTCGGCCAGCTTAGCCAAATCGGCGGCCAGCGCCGGGATCGCCTGGTTCGAATCCACGGTGAGCGAAACGCTGACCTCGGAGGTCGACACCACGTCGACCGCAACCTTGTGCCGATCGAAGGCCTCGAAAATCGCGCGCAGGAAGCCGTGAGCCAGCAGCATGCGCGGCGCAGCCACATCCACGATGGTAATGCGCTTCTTCACCGCAATCGCTTTGAAAATATTTTTCCCTTGCGGCGCCCGGGTTGTGATCTTAGTCCCTTCACACGATGGATTACGCGAGTTCAGCACGTACACCGGAATATTTTTCTGAATCGCCGGCAGCACGGTCGCCGGATGGAGCACCTTGGCCCCAAAGTATGCCAACTCCGCCGCTTCGTCGAAGCTGATCACCTTGATCCGCCGCGCGTCCGGGCAAATGCGCGGATCGGTGGTCAGAATCCCGTCCACATCCGTCCAGATTTCAATCCGTTCGGCGCCCAGCCCAGCGCCCACAATCGCGGCGGAAAAATCAGAACCGCCCCGGCCAATCGTCGTCGTGATTCCCGCGCGGTTTGCCCCGATAAAGCCGCCCATCACGGGAACTTGGCCGGCATCGAGTAGCGGCTTCACTATGTTTTGCAATCGCTCGTTGGTTTCTTCTTGTTGTGGCACCGCCTGCATGTAATTGCTATCGGTCACCAGAACTTCGCGCGAGTCTACGTGCGCGCCCTTCAGGCCGTGCGCCGAAAATGCGGCCGCCACAATCTTTGCGGAAAGCATTTCCCCAAAGGCGGCGACATGATCCGTAGTTCGCGGGGTTATCTCGCCAACTGCGGAAATGCCGCGCAGCAGTTCGTCGAGTCCTTCGAAATCGCTTCCCAGTTCCGAGTGGAAGTCGGTAAACAAGGCCGTGCCGAGAAGTTCGCTGGCCGTGTTGTAATGTCGCTCCTGCAGCGACCGGCAGAGTTTGAGCGCGGTCTTGCGTTCCCCGGCTCCCGCGGCGCGCGCCATGGTAAGCAGCGTGTCGGTGACTTTCGCCATGGCGCTTACCACTACCACGGGTTTTTGCGGTAGACGTTCTCTAACAATCGCGGCCACGCGCTCGATGGCCCGTGCATCCTCCACCGAAGTGCCGCCGAATTTCATCACGATCATCGGCGTGACTCGCTCTTGGGATCATAGGAATGCGCCTCGGATTTCATTTCACGCCACCCGCGCCGAGGTAACCCCTGGCCTTGAGCAGCTCCGCATTCAGCACCGCCGCACCGGCGGCTCCGCGGATGGTGTTATGGGAGAGCACAGTAAACTTCCAATCCAGCACTCCGCACGGCCGCAGTCGCCCCACCGCCGTGGTCATGCCTGCTCCCAGGTCAACATCAAACCGCGGTTGCGGACGGTCAGCCTCCGTCAGATACACCACCGGACGCTCCGGCGCGCTGGGCAGCTTCAGTTCCTGCGGTTCGGCACGGTACTCGTTCCACGCAGCGATGATCTCTTCCGGCTTGGCCTTGGTCTTCAGCTGCACCGAAATCGATTCCGTATGCCCGTCTTCCACCGCAACCCGGTTGCATTGCGCGCTCATCGCGAACGTCGCCGGAACAACTTTCGTTCCATTGAGTTGCCCCAGCAGCTTCAGCGTTTCCTCTTCCATCTTTTCTTCTTCATTGCGGATGTAGGGAATCACATTACCCAGGATGTCGAGCGAAGGTACTCCCGGATAACCCGCGCCGCTCACGGCCTGCATGGTCACAGCCATCACCGCTTCCAGGCCGAAGCTGCGCTGCAATGGCGCTAATGCCAGCACCAGCCCGATGGCCGAGCAGTTGGGATTGGTCACCACGTAGCCGCCGGATTTCTTCCGCCACGACTGCCCATCAATCAGCTTGATATGCCCCGCATTTACTTCGGGGATTACCAGCGGCACATCGGAGTGCATACGCAGCGCGCTGGAATTCGAAACCACGGCACAGCCGGCGTCGGCAAAACGCGGCTCCAGTTCGGCGGCAATCGAGGCATCGAGCGCCGCAAAAATAATCTTCGGCGCACTCTCGGGCGTCGCCGGCGAGACTTTCATCGCGGCCACGTTTGCCGGAATCGGCGTCTTCAGCCGCCAGCGCGCAGCCTCGGCGTAGGTCTTGCCCTCAGAACGGTCGGAAGCGGCCAGCCAGGCCACCTCGAACCACGGATGGCGTTCCAGCATCTGGATAAATCTCTGCCCAACCACGCCGGTAGCGCCCAGAATCCCGATAGAAAGCTTATTGCTCATAGGAATGTACTTTGAATTCTACAACAGCCCCTGACTGCAAATTGTTTGCGAAAGCGACACCGGCTCGGCATTCCGCATCGGCGCAAGGCCCCCAAATATCGAAGCGGCAGTCGCTTCCATGCCACTGCGGAAGCTGAACGTCTTTGGTCACTACAGTGCCCCGCTCCTCGTGCCGATAGAAGATGTTGGAGGGTTACCATGCCGGAACTGCGACAGAACTTCTTTACCAAGGAATGGGTCATCATCGCCACCGAGCGGTCCAAGCGCCCCGAGGAGCTAGCCACTCATCGGCCGCCGCAAACCGTGCCATCTTTTGTGGAAGGCTGTCCCTTCTGCCCGGGCAACGAGGGCAAGACCCCGCCGGAAGTCATGCGATTCCCCCCGAATACCGCCGAGCCCTGGGCCGTACGCGTCATTCCCAACAAGTTCGCCGCGCTGTCCAGCGACCTCCAGCCCACCCGCAGCCTGCAGCATTTGCGCCGCCGCGTGGAGGGTTTCGGCGTTCACGAAGTCATTATCGACGGTCCCGACCATTCCTCCTGCATGGCCCTGCTGCCGGATGCGCATGTGGCCAGGATTTTGAGCGTCTTCAAGGAACGATACAATTCCCTTGGCATGGATCACCGCATCAACCATGTCACGATTTTCAAGAATCACGGAGCGGATGCCGGCGCCAGCCTGCAGCATCCGCATTCCCAACTCATCGCCACCCCCGTCATTCCCAGCCAGGTCCGGTATCGCCTCCTCGAAGCTCTACGTCACTACGACGACGCGGGAGAATGCATGTTCTGCCACATGGTGGAACGCGAAGTCGAAGACCAGACCCGCATTGTTCTCAAGAGTGAATTCTTCGTAGCCATGGAAGTGTTCGCCTCGGCCACCCCGTTCGCCACTCACATCTTTCCCCTTCGCCACACGGCCACCTTCGGTGAAATTACTGCGGCGGAGATTGCAGACCTGGCCCGCGTTTTGCGCACCCTGCTGGCCAAGATTTACGTGGGACTCGAAAATCCCGACCTCAATTTCACCGTCCGCAGCGGCCCTTCCGATTACGTCGGAGCCCGGCATTTCCATTGGTATGTAAGCGTGATTCCGCGCCTCACGCGCGTCGCCGGCTTCGAACTCGGCTCCGGCATGTTCATCAACACCGTGCTGCCCGAAGCCGCCGCCGAATTCCTGCGCAACGTAAAGGCGGAAAAAGCAACCGGAGCAGGGGCCTGATAAAACCGCCACACAAGCCGGGAAGCGCAAAGCCAAATGTAAGAGATAAAGGAGAAGATCCGGAACACAAGAGAACTGAATGTTGAACCGAAAGCTGGGAACTGAGCACTGAGTACTGAGTACTGCCCTTCCTACTTCGGCCGTCCCACCTGGCTGCCCAGGGCGTATTCGTTCAGCGGACCGAACTTCCGCTTCTCCGCATACAGCCGCCAGCGCCGGAATAAAATCCGCGCACTCGCCATCACCGGGATGGAAAGAAAAATGCCCAGGATTCCGGCTACCTCGCCGCCCGCCATCACTCCAAAAATTGCCGCCAGCGGATGCAGCTCCATGCTGTGTCCCATGATGCGGGGTGAAGTCACATAATCCTGGATCAGCCGCCAGATGCCGAGAAAGACTATCAACGCCAGCCAATGTCCATAACCCATCAGCACGGCTACGCCGATGATCACTACCCCAGCCACCAGCGGGCCCACCACCGGAATAAATTCCAGCAATCCGCCCACCGTCCCCAACACCAGCGCATACTGCACCTGCATCATGGCGAGAACCGCCGAGTACATGACGAACGTCAGCCCCGCCAGGGTGAGTTGGGCCCGGATGAAATGCGCCAGCATCTGGTTCAAGTCGCTGAGAACGCCCTGCAACAGCTCGCGTTGAGGCCGCGACTGCACTAAATCGAGCACGACTTCGCTGAAAGCACGGCCGTCTTTCAGAAAGAAAATCGACAGGAGAGGGACAACCACCAGCAGCCAGGCTTGTTTCGCCACGTCCGCAACCCGCAACCCCACGCCCTGCGCCAGCTTCGCGATCTCGTCGCCATGACTGGCCAGATAGTCGCGCAGCAAATCAACCAACCGCGAGTTCCAGCCATGCTGCTGCCCCAGTTGCTCCGCGATCTGCCCGGAACTCAACTGCGCCAGGGCCGGCAACGATTGGGTTAAGCGCGCCCCTTCGCGGCCGATTCGCGGCCCCATGGAAATAAAAAACAGCACTACCAGGCCCAGCAGCAACACGTAGATCACGGCGATGGCGCGTCCCCGCCCATGCAGCAGTTTCTCCAGGTAGGACACCAGGGGGCTCATCAGGTAAGCAAAAAAAATCGCAAACAGAAACGCGATCAGCGTCTGCCGGGCCACATAGAGAAAACCCAGCCCCAGCCCAAACAGCAGCAGTGTGATCACAACCCGAGCTGTACGTGCATCCGCCAGCGGCAAATCAGTAAACCCCAGTCAGATCCCGCGCAACCGCCGCGTATTCTCTAGTCCCGCACCACTTCGGTATTCTCGTCCGCGATTACAACGCGTACCAGCTTGAATTGGTCCTTATCGTCCACCCAAAGATGCCAGGCAAACGCTTCGCCCAGCAAGTCCACCCGCAACAGTTCCCGCTCCGTTCCGCGGATCGTGACCTTCTCTCTTCCTACCAGTTCCAAACGTACCCGCATCGACGTCCGGTCCTGCGGCACCAGCACGCCGAACTCGACCGGTTCTTTCTTGCACCGGAGCTCTCCGCTTTCGCTGCCGCAATTCGTCTTCAGATACCGCCATGCCAGCACTTCGCGGTGGACAAAAATATTGTTGTCCAGAATCGCCGACGTGTTCGGCATTAGATATGGCTGCTCGGCCGGCTTTGCGGACCCCGCGGTCGTGATCTTTTCGATCAGGAACTCATCCTTAGGCGTTACCACCAGGGATCCGTTGCTGTCGCTCCATTCGTAGCGAACCAACTCCCCGCTGCCAGTCATCTCCAGTTCCGAGGTCTGGCCGGTCGCGGCTGCACTGCCGGTTTCCTGCAGTCGTGACTTCACGATGCTCATGCCGTTGTCCTGCTGCACGCTGAAAGTCTCGGTGATCACACGTTGGCCCTTGACGAAGACTCCAAACGAGCCTGAATCCACCATTTGCACCGTCGGCGGCTTCGGCTTGTCTTTTTTGTCGCCCGCGTATAGCATCGCCGCACCCGCCAGAACTGCCGCCGTTCCCCATCGCATCCGCGCCATCAGAGTCACTGCTTTTCTCCTCGTCTTCCGCGACGTCCATCCAAACCTAAAGCCTGAACCACCTCGGCCACAATCCCCTCTACGTTCTTTCCCCCGGTTTCCTGCCGCAATGACGCTTTCAAGTAATGCGGCCGCCGCCGTTCGTAGAGTTCGCGAAAACCTTCCAGACTCCCCAGCAATGGACGCTCAATTCCTTCCTGCTCGGCCTGCAACCTGCAACGCCGCCACAATTCATTCACATCCGCATCTAGAAAAACCGTGGGGACCTCTCGCGTTTCGACCAACTCGGCGTTGCGTTTCTGCACGAACGCTCCACCCCCCAGGGCAATCACTCTCTCAGCACCGGCCCGCACACCCTGCAACAGTTCCTTCAAAGCCTCATGCTCGGCCCGCCGAAACTCAGCTTCCCCAAGCTCGCGGAAGATCTCCGGCACCTTCCGCTGTTCACGCCGCTCAATCCGCTCATCGAGATCCTCAAACGTCCAGCCCATCTCTTCGGCCAGAGCGCGGCCTACACTGCTTTTGCCGGCGCCCATGAAACCAATCAGGACGACTGCCCGCTTGCTCCTCGGTCGGTCGGTTCCTTCCGGCTTCCCGCAAAGCACACCCACCCTTGCGGGCTGGGCCGAGCCTTTAGGACGCCCTTTTCGCCGATCCGGTTTGCTCTTCGTTTTTCTTATTGTTTTTCGGAGCGTTTTCTGAGGTGAATTTTACCACTGAAGGTCCGCAATACCACCGTGGATGATACCGCTACCCGGCCCACCGTACCTGCGAAGGCACGTCCCTTGTCGAGTGGGAAATAGGTGTGGGTCTTAGGTTGGAGAGGAATGTCGTCATGCACTTCGCCGCGCACCGAGCGTGCGCTTACGTCGGCCGAGGTCCACTCGGGAATCGTGGCGTCGATATCGCCGCTGTGGCTGGTCAATCGATATTCGCCGCTCTTGCCGAAGTCGCCAATGTAATTAATCCTGCCGCTCGTCGAAACCACCTGTACCAGCGGGCCATTCACGCCCTTCAGCGTAACCTCTCCGCTCAACGAATCGACTTCGACGTGTCCGTTCTGGATGTTGTCCAGATTTACGGCTCCGTTCATCGTCTTCACATGCACGTGCGCGTCCGAGATATCGCGGACATTTACTTCCGCGCCCGGGCCTTCCAGGCTCACATCGCCGTGCAATTTCTCGGCCCGCAGCGACCCCGTGTTGGAATGCAGGGTGACGCTGGCATCCGCCGGAACCAGAACTTCATAATCCACGCGTCCCGAGTCCGCGTCGGCCCCGGCCAGCAGGTGCGATTGAATATCCACGCGGTTCCCGCTCTGGTTGTTGTCCACCTCGACCTTATCGGAATGCAAAATCGCATTCACCACGACCGTATTGTTCAGCGACGGCCTCACCGAGATCGAGCCATACGGATTCATCACCGAAACTCCGGCTCGCGGTCCCACTGCGAAGTGGTACTCCTTCTTGCTCTCGGCTACCAGCGTGCCCGCTACGATCACGCCAATCGCAACCAGTTTCACCGCCCGCTTGTTCACCATATACGACTCCCCCAAGCTAACTGATCCGCCATCGCCGTTCGCTTGTCATTCCGAACAAGCGCTCTTTGCGCCGTGAGGAATCCGGGCGAGCCGCGCGAAGCGGCGCGTTCTCTGCGACGCAATTATCGCGCGTTGGGCTCGCTTCCTCATAAAGCTACACCGTATTCAAATTTCCACCATTATGGCAGAGACCGGTCCATCGCCATCTCGAAAAGCATCGATTTCTGCTGGTACGCATCCATCAGCGACCGCCGGGCTTCCTCGTCATTCGGACTCTCGTCCACTACTCCCTGCGCATCGCGGATGGATTCATTCACCTGCCTCAAGTTTTCTTGATATTGCGGCATCATCCCCGGAGCGTTGGCCGCAACCTCTTGCAGCAGGTCATCGTCATTCAGTTCCGAGGGGTTCGCAACCGGCACAGCCACCTTAGCTTGCTGAGCTAACTGATTGGGCAGCGACTCCTGCCGCACGTAGATTCCAAGAGCCAGCAACAACATCGCCGCTGCCGGTACCAGCCATCGCGCCGCTCCCCACCGCACGCTGAACGACGGCACAATCGGCCGCGCCCGCTGCGGACGGATCAACCCCTCTTGCCGCAGCGCGGCTTCAATGGATTTCCACACTCTTGGACTAGGTTCATCCGCTGCTTGCAGCCGGCTCGCCGCCGCGACGATCACATTCAGCTCTTTCACCAGCGCTGAGCACGCCGGGCAAGCCCTCAGATGGGCTCTTTGTTCTACACTCTCGACTTCTTCCGCCAAGCTCTCCTGCAGCTCAACGCAATTCATACTGACCTCTCCCCGAATCTTCTGCGGCCAAACAACCCGCTGCACTTCTTACGCCCCTGCTAAGGCCAATTTTGCTTCGCTATCTATCCTGCTCGAGATTTTCCGGCCTTTTCGGCTCTATTCATCTTGAGCAGGTCACGCAATTTCATGCGCGCCTTATGCAGCTGAGACTTGCTGTTCCCGATCGAACATCCCACCAGGCTGGCGATTTCATTGTGCTCGTAGCCTTCGATGTCGTGCAGCACAAAGATCGTCCGATACCCCGGCGGCAGATCGCTCACCGCCCTCTGCAACTGCATCCGGTCAATCGACCCGGCCAGCGCCACATCGTCCGCCCCGAAGTCTTTCTTCGGGGAATCTTCCTCGGTGCCTTGCGTAGTCTCTTCCAAGGAAACCACCGGAAGACTTTTCTTCCTCAAATGCATGAGCACGACGTTGACCGAAAGCCGGTGTAGCCAGGTAGAAAACGCCGACTCCCCGCGAAATGTCGCGATCTTGCGGTAGAGCTGCAGAAAAGCTTCCTGCGCCAGGTCTTCGGCCTCGGCCGTATTCGCCGTCATTCGCAGGCACAGCGAATATACCCGCCTTTTGTGCTTGTCATAGAGCACCTGGAACGCTTCTGCGTCCCCTAGCTTGGCCCGTTCGATTACCTCGGCTTCGCTAAAGTCTGTGCCCTGTTTCTGTCGTGGCTCGGTCAAATTATCTTTTCCGGCCGCACTCATTGGGATGCGGCTTAAGTAGTTTGTGTTGTATTGTTTGCGGGCTTTCGCCGCGACGGTAATCGCGCCCACGCTTCCAGAATATCAGAGTATTTCTACCAATCTTCGGATGTCCGCCGCCCACTTTATTTACGCCCCAGACGCTGCTCGAAAGCCTTTACCTTCTCAGGCTTGGATGCGCCTACCTCCCCCAGACCCTAAACCCGAGCCGCACCCAAGAGTCGCAATCTTCGTAAATCGGTAGTTTCGGATCGGCCCTGTGAGACACTGTGCGTTCCTCGGCGCCCTCTGTGGTAAAGGTTTTCTCGCCCGGGCGATGTCCGCCCGCCAATCCTAGCCCGCACTATTGGCCGTAGTAATCGTCTCCAGCCCATGCCCATGCGGCCCCAGTTCTCGTTGCCGAAGCAGGAAGGCAAACACCACCCCAAGGATTCCCAGCACAGAAAAGATCCACATTCCCAGGTGATATCCCGCTGGATTGCTGGCATCGGCATGCCCATATTCGTTCGCCCATCCCACCAATAAGTTCAGGCCGAACAGCCCGATATTCTGGATCATGGTCATCAACCCATATGCCGTCCCCAGCTTCGACTGATCGACAATATAGGCCACCGAAGGCCACATCACCGCCGGAATCAGCGAAAACGCTACCCCCATCATCGCCATCGGCACGTACAAATTAATGTGCGTGTAGCCCATCATCAGGTACACCGGAATCAGCAGCATCGACCCGAACATCATCAACAGCGCGCGCTTGCCCACGCGATCCACCCACAGACCGAACAGCGGCGTCGCAATCATGGCAAATAGCGTCAGCATGCTCGACAGGAACCCGCCAAACTCCCGCGACGTCCCATGCGCCTCCATGAAAAACTTCACCGCGAACGTCTGGAAAGGGAAGATCGCCGAGTAGAAGACAATGCATAGCGCGACAATCAGCCAGTAACTCACGCCAAACTTCCACAAGTCGGCGAATACCACCTTGTCGGTGGAAACCTTTCCCAGACTGTAGTTCTTCTCCGCCCATTCCTCCATGGCCCAGTAAATGATCGCTCCTACTAAGCTCAGCGCACTGAAGGCCAGCGCGATCAGAAAGGGAGTTCGCCAGTTGGCGTAAGCTGCGCGCGCCCAGGTCGGAGAGTTCAGCGCCGCAAACGTGCCCAGTCGCGATGCCGTCAGGTTCAACCCAAAAGCAAAGCTCAGTTCTTTGCCGCGGAACCAGCGGGCCAGGGCGGTGGTGACCGCAACGTTTAGCGATTCCGCTCCCATTCCGAAAATAAGGCGTCCCGCTGCCATGATCGAGAGATGACTGGTGGCGGCGGTGATGGCGGGACCAACGAAAGAAAGTACGGCGAAAATCATCAGCGACTTGCGCAGCCCGATGCGGTCAATGACGAATCCGCCGATGAGCACCGTGAAAATGTTAGGAAAGCTGTAGATCGCCTGCAAAAACCCGATATCCAGATCCGTGAATCCCAATTGGTGCTTGAGCACATCGGCCAGGGGACTAAGCGCGTCGTACACGTAGTAGCTGCCAAACATCGCCAGGCTGACCACAATCAAAACCAGCCACCGGTACAGCCGGCTCGGTTCAGGACGCTCAGTTTCCGTCATCCACGCCCTCTATCTTCGATCAGATTGAACTCATGGGACTGCGAGCAGGAAAGAGTAGCAGATCAAAGCGTAGTTCCGCACCAAGCCCCTTGGAACCCTGTCATCCTGAGCGGAGTTTGTGCTTCGCGAAAGCGAAGCACAAACGCAGTCGAAGGATCCCTAGCCCGCCCGTACGGCCAGCGGCACCGCCAGGAGTTCTATTAGCGACACATTCCTGGCCTGCCGGGGGCCCGGCCACGAACCGGCGACATTCATACGAAACTGACTCAATACTTCACAATCGCCGCAAACGACTTCGCCTCGAGCGACGCCCCGCCCACCAGCGCCCCATCGATCTCCTCTTGCGCCATCAGCGTCGCGGCGTTCTCCGGCTTCACCGACCCGCCATAGAGAATGCGCAGCTTCGATGCGAACTCCTCGCCAAACACCTCCGTAGCCTCACGGCGGATCACCGCATGCGCCTCGGCGGCCAGTTCCGGAGTGGCCGTCTTACCCGTGCCAATCGCCCACACCGGCTCGTACGCCACCACCAGCTTCGCCGCTTTCTTGGCGGAGACGGCATGGAAAGCCCGCACGCACTGCCGTCGCAGCACGTCGTCGGTCATTCCCGCTTCACGCTCTTGCAACACCTCGCCCACGCAGCAGATCGGCGTAAGACCGGCTTCCAGCGCGGCTTTCAGCCGCAGGTTCACCGTGTCATCGGTTTCGCCAAAGTATTGCCGCCGCTCCGAGTGTCCGATGATGACATGGGTCACCCCCAACGCCAGCAGCATCCCCGCCGAAGTCTCACCCGTGAACGCGCCCTCCGCTTTCCAATGCACGTTCTGCCCGCCGATGGCCACATTCGATCCCTTCGCCGCTTCCACCGCCGTCGCCAGGTCAATGTCAGGCGGGCAAACCACGATCTCGTCGCGCGTATGGCCCGCGACCAGCGGCAGGAAGTCGCGGAAGAATTCGCGGGTCTGCTCGGGCGTTTTGTACATCTTCCAGTTGGCGGCAATCAGCTTGGTTCTCATGAAGGTCCCTTCTCGATTATGTAGGATGAAATGGAGTTTCGATCCCGCAACTTCTCGGCGGCTCTCGCGTAGGTTCTCACTGTAGCGACGTCAAACAGAACGAAACGCACCTTGCTCACATAGGAGGCCGAGGCCAGAGCCTCAACCGTGGCGGAAATGGCAATGGGCGCGGCTTCTGACGCCGGATATCCATACGCCCCCGTCGAGATGGCAGGAAACGACAAAGACTTGAGACCGTGCTCATCGGCCAGACGAATCGACTCGCGATGACAACTCGCCAGCTTCTCCGCTTCTCCGTGTTTGCCGTCACGATAAATCGGTCCAACGGTGTGGATCACGTGCTTCGCGGCGAGTCGTCCGCCGGTCGTGATAACAGCATTTCCCGCAGGCAGGCTTCCAATCTTGCTCACAATCTGCCGGCATTCGGCGAGGATCGCAGGTCCGCCGGCTCGGTGAATGGCGCCATCCACTCCGCCTCCGCCCAGAAGAGAAGAATTTGCCGCATTCACCACCGCGTCGGTCGTCTCGCCGGTAATGTCGGCCGGGCCATCAATTTCGACGCTCCGCCCTTGGTCCAGCAGGATCCGAACTATGGAAGCTCGCACACCCGTATCCACACCGGTCACTTTTTATCCGTCAACGCTTCCACTCCCGGCAGTTTCTTTCCTTCCAGGAATTCGAGCGACGCTCCGCCGCCGGTGGAAATGTGCGTCATCTTGTCCGCAACTTCGGCCCCGTGCACCGCAGAGACCGTGTCTCCGCCACCCACAATCGAAATCGCTCCCACATTTTCCGCTATCGCGTGCGCGATCTTGAAAGTCCCCCGGGAAAATCCCGGAACCTCAAACACTCCCATCGGCCCGTTCCAAACAATGGTGCGGGCTCGCGAGATTTCTTCCGAGAACAGTTCAATCGTCTTCGGCCCAATGTCCAGCGCCATCCGATCGGCCGGAATCGGCTGCCCTTCGCCAATCTGTTGCACCACCGCGTTGGCCTCGGGTTTCAGCGCCACCACGTGGTCGATCGGCAGCAGGAACCTCACTTTTCGTTGCTTCGCTTCTTCCAACAGTTGCCGCGCCAAGTCAACTTTGTCGGCCTCCAGCAGTGACTTCCCAATCTCCTGTCCCTGCGCCTTCAGGAAGGTGTAGGCCATGCCGCCGCCAATAATGAGCGAATCGACCTTGCCCATCAGATTCCGAATCACTCCGATCTTGTCTCCGACTTTTGCCCCACCCAGGATCGCTACAAACGGTGGTTCAGGATGCTCTAACGCCTTGCCCAGGTACTGCAGTTCCTTCTCCATCAGCAGCCCCGCCGCCGATTTGGACACGAACTTCGTAATGCCCACGGTGGAGGCATGCGCCCGATGCGCGGTGCCAAACGCATCGTTTACGTAGAAGTCGGCCAGATTCGCCAGTTGTCGGGCGAACTTCTCGTCGTTGGCTTCCTCCTCGGCGTGAAAACGCAGGTTCTCCAGCAGCAAGGTCTGGCCCTTTTCCAGTTGCGTGGCCACTTCCTCCGCCTCCGGTCCCACGCAGTCGGGGCAGAAGCCCACGTTTTCGCCGCGCGCCAGCTCTTTGTCGAGCACCATGCGCAGCCGCTCCGCCACCGGCTTTAGGCTCATCTTCGGATTGGGTTTTCCCTTGGGACGTCCCAGATGCGAGGCCAGAATCAGTCTCGCCCCGTGCCGCAAGGCGTATTCGATGGAAGGCAGGGTTTCGCGGATGCGCGTGTCGTCCATCACCCGCCCGTCTTCCAGCGGAACATTGAAGTCAACGCGCATGAAGATTCGATTGCCGTTCAGAGGGAGATCACGTATGGATAGCTTGGACATTGGCTGGTTCGTCCTTTAGGCAGCGATATGTAAGTCAGGATGTAAGCGGCAACCCACCTCCGCGCTTTCGCAAAGGTGGGTTCCGCAATTGTTCCTACAGACCCTTGTCGGCAATGTAGTGAATCAAATCCCGCACGCGGCAGGAGTATCCCCATTCATTGTCATACCAGGAGATCACCTTCACGCAATTGCCGCCCACCACCAGGGTCATGCCGGCATCGACGATCGAAGAGCGCGGATCGCCCTTGAAATCCGACGAAACCAGCTCATTCTCTTCGTAGCCCAGATAGCCCTTCAGCGGCCCGCTCTCCGAGGCCTTCTTCAGCGCCGCATTCACTTCTTCTTTGGTCGTTTTCTTTTCCACCCACACCACCAGGTCGACCACCGAAACGTTCGGCGTCGGCACGCGCATGGAGAAACCGTCGAGCTTGCCCGCTAGTTCGGGGACGACAAGCTTCAGCGCTTTTGCCGCGCCTGTGGTCGTAGGAATCATCGACAGCGCCGCCGCTCGAGCGCGCCGCAAGTCCTTGTGCGGGAAGTCCAGAATCACCTGATCGTTGGTGTAGGAGTGAATCGTGGTCATGGTCCCGCTGATGATATGGAACTGGTCATTGATCACTTTGGCGATGGGCGCCAGACAATTCGTGGTGCAGGACGCGTTGGAAATAATGTGGTGCTTTTTAGGATCGTACTTTTCCTCGTTCACGCCCAGCACAACCGTAAAGTCCTCGTTCTTCGCCGGTGCGGAGATGATCACCTTCTTCACTGTCCCGCGCAGGTGCTTCTTGGCCTCCGTGGCGTCAGTGAAGCGACCGGTCGACTCGATCACGACTTGGGCGCCCACCGATTCCCAGGGAAGAGCTGCGGGATCCTTCTCTTTGAAAACTTTAATGACCTTCCCGTCCACTGAGATGCTGTCAGCGCCGGCGGTGACCTTGTTGGGCAGGTTGCCGAGAACGGAATCGTATTTCAGCAAGTGCGCCAGCGTCTTCGGATCGGTGAGATCGTTGACCGCCACGAATTCCAGGTTGGGGTCGTTGAGCGACGTCCGCAGAACGTTGCGGCCGATGCGCCCGAAGCCGTTGATGCCAACTTTAATTGCCATGGTTCCTCCAGGTATAAGTGCAGAATCAGAAATCGTCTGAGCTTTTTGTGCAGACAGATGATGTTAGCAGGGTAGGGAACCGGCGTAAATGAGCGCCCGGCTGATTTGGTAAGACTTCGGTTCCCATCACGGAACTATGTGAGCTTTATCCTTGACAGCCGGGGCTATGGGAAGCCTATTTCCAGGAACGCATCCGCCCTGCTCCAAGGCGATGTCAGCCAGGCCAGCCAGTACTTCCGATTGATGATTTGCCGCGCACGGGATTGCTCATCCAGCGGCAGAATCCGCGCTGTAGCCGCGGATTCAGGTCCCGTCACTTTCCCGCGGATCGTGCAGGGAGCCACCGTCACCTGCGGATTGTTGCGAATCCGCTTCGTCTTCCCCATCTCGCTCCGCGTCATCACGTAAAGTTTGTCGCCGTCTTCCCCAAACCATACCGGCGTCGCTACCTTCACGCCGTTCTTCCGAAACGTGGTCAGAGATATATATTTCCGGCCGCGGATTGCTTCTGGAATTGTCCCAGGCATGCCACCATTGTAACGGCTAAAAATGATGCAGCTTGCGCCATAACAAAACGACTGTCATCCTGAGCGAAGCCGTTCTTCAGGCGCAGCGAAGGATCTCCCGCTTAACCGGCCCAACGCGAAAGCCAAACTCCACCGCTGCCGAAAATTAGAGTGGTTATTTCCCCCGGCGCTTCGGCCTTGGTGTGCTCTTGCCCTTAAGATTGAGCGCCACTGCGGCGCGGATGAGATCCTTCAAGGCCGCCTCATTGATCTTATCCCCTTCGTGGATATCGATGGCACGCCTCACATTCCCCTCCAGGCTGGAGTTGAACAGGCCGAAAGGGTCCTTCAACGCAGCACCCTTGGCAAATGTCATCTTGACGACATTCTTGTGCGTCTCTCCCGTGCACACGATGCCATCGTGGGAAAAGACGGGCGTCCCCGGCGATGTCGGCTTGATCCACTTCCTCTCCTCGACGATCTCGGGGTCTGCCTCGTGTATGATTTCCCGCACTTTCGCGAGCGTCTTCCCGCGCCAGTCTCCCCCGCCGGAAGAAAGCTCCTTGATCTTCTCATCGATGAATGCAGAAGGAGAGATGAACGCAGAGGCAGATTCCGCCGGGACTTTCTTTTTCATATTAGCTTCCACTCTCGCACCTAATTTAGCTGCGCCCCGCGTAACCTGCAACCTCCGCAAATGTTGACGCGTGGCCCACGATAAAAGCTCACAAAGGCCTACGAGCGCATTTAAACATTACAAATGCCGTTAATGTGCCCACCAAAGCTGGAAGCGGCAGAATGAATACCACGAGAACGGCGCATACAAATTGTCTATTGAAGCAACGCGACCCTGGCGGCGGGTGGCCACATAGCAACGACACGACAATACAGGCGACAAGCAGAAAGTGTGGGGACAGCAGCAACCCACCGAGAATCCGTTTGCCAGCGCTCATCTTCCGCCAGGATAGATACCCGGCATAGACCACCCCGCAGAACGCCAGAACGATCAGACAAAGTAAAAGTAGAGGCAGCCAATTCGAGCGCATCCAGTCACTATACGAAGGACGCGTCTACTACTCAAGCCGCCCCGGTTTCAACGAAAATTTACCTCTGCGTGACACTTCCGTGACAAATGCAGAGGCGGCTGGCCTTAGCCTTAATCGGCAGCATAAACTGACCACTTGAAGGGGGCTGTAACCATGAGCAGATTCCTACTGCTGGTTGCCGCAGTCGCAGTGACGAGTTCCACGCCGTTGGCTGTGCATGCGCAGGTTACCGAGGCTCCGCCTTCGTCCATTTTTAAACTCGTGGAGACCCCTAATATTCGCCAGTTCCCTTATCATAGCGATCTGTACTCGGTTTCTGCCTCTTCGGCAACGGACATCTGGGCTGTCGGCGAATCGGGAGTCCATTTCGACGGCACGAAATGGACAGCCTTCGCTATGCCCCGCATCGCCGGCGATCTCACCAGCGAACTCGTTGGCGTCGCCGACCTCGCACCCAACAATGTTTGGGCGGTAGGAGACATCAACGTCCAGGAGGATAATCCCAACCAGATCATCGAGCACTACGATGGCACCGCGTGGAGCGTTGCGGCCGGGCCGACGTTCCAGCCCTCAGACGTGCCGTTTTTGGACGGCCTAACCGCAATATCATCCAGCGACATGTGGGCCGTCGGCTCGATCCTCGTGACGATTGGCGGAGAGCCTGAGGCTTTTCCGCTCTTCGAGAACTTCGACGGAACTTCGTGGTCCTTCACTACCGACGAACTGAACCCCAACGGTTTTCTGTTTGCTGTCTCCGGCGTAGCCAGCAACGACGTGTGGTCCGTGGGCTACCTCGGCGCCGTGGGCGCAACCCTTACCGAGCATTTTGACGGTTCGGCGTGGAGCGCGGTTCCCAGCCCCAGCCCCGGCGGTGCAGAGAACGCGCTCCTCGGCGTTACGGAAGTGGCCTCCAACGACGCTTGGGCAGTGGGCTTTTACGTCGCGAGCGGTAACCAGGGCCGTCCCCAGAAGACGCTCGTCGAGCATTGGGATGGGACTAGCTGGACGGTGGTTCCCAGCCCGAACCTCGGCGGAAACAATTCGCAATCCGTGTCCAACGAGCTTCGCGGAGTCATCGCCGTCTCCGCCAACGACGTTTGGGCATTCGGCGATTCGGATGCCTTCGGCCCCGAGCAACTTACCAACCTCGTAATCCACTGGGACGGCACGAAATGGTCACTCGTGCCCACACCAAGTCCGAATCCAAGGAAACTGAAAGAGATTGATGACGTGCTCGCCGGCGGCACCGTCCTTGCTGGCGGCGACCTCTGGCTGGTAGGTGTTGGCGATGGTTTTGACGCCATGGTGTTAAACGCAACCGGCCAGTAAGTTTACTTCGCCAGCCCAGTTGAGCCCGCCACGCCCCGCGCCGCTGCTCCCCTAAGCTGTCATGCTGAGCGAAGTGGAATTGTCCGAAGGACAATCCCACGCAGTCGAAGCATCCCTACCCGCGTCCCCAGAACGGGACGCCCAGGTGTTCGCCGGCGCGGCGGCTAGGAAGTTTCTGCAGCATCTTGGGCCGATCTCCGCGAAAAAAATCGTCGAACCACATGTCCTTTCCACATCCACAATCCCGAAAGGATCATGACGGGAAGAAAGACAAACCGAGTTGCAGGGGCGTAGCCTGGAAGTTTTTCAAACGGACTATAGATATACCCGAGTATCGGGATGCTAACGACGATGTGGATCCAGCGAAAAATCGAACGTTGAGTAGCACTACTGATCATTTTGCGATCCTCCTCCATTCACGACTCTCGATCCGCCTGAGGCGGCCAGTTCGGTGTTTCGATACCGAACTGCTTGGCATACTCGGCGTTTAGCCGCTGCCAACCGCCGAATTTCATGGCGTCAGGGCCGACCATGCGGCCGATGGGCGTTCCGCCAAGAAGCCGATCCAGAACATCGAAACAAATGTGCCAACCCGCAGCACCCATTGAGATGAAGCGGTGACCAATGTTGGTCCACAGCGTCAGGCGCGTGCCGCCACCAAAGGCTTCGAGTTCCCACCGCATTTCGTGGTCACCCCAGTTGTACTCAAGCGCCTTGGGAGCGTCGGCTCGCGTCACTGTTGTTTCGGAAACCTGCAGTCTGGGCGCTGCCACCGTGGTGAGCTTCACCGTGCTTCCAACCGTACCCAGGCTCCCATCGGCGTCGAAAGGCGCCCACTCGCGCAGATGCGCCGGGTCAGTTATCGCCTGCCAGACTTTTTCCGGCGAGTGGCGCAGTTGTCTGACCAGAATGAGCGTCCACTTCTCTTCGCCGTTTTGTCCCCGGTCCTTTTGGACCCGCGCCCCGCTGGCCGGACCCGGTGTGTACTGCTCGCGATCGGTCGTCATCTCTTTCCTTAGGCTGAATAGCGTGCCAACTGGGTGAGCTGAATCAGGTTGCCACAAGTGTCCTTGAGCATCGCAATGGTCGAGCCGGTCACGTCGGTGGGCGGCATCGTGAACTCGGCGCCGCGGGCCTTGATCCGCTCATACTCGCCCTTGAGGTTGTCGGTAAAAAAATTGGCCGCAGGCTGGCCTTGTTGAAAGATCGCCTCCTGATACGCTTTGGCCGCGGGGTTGTTGTTCAGCGCCAGCTGCAACTCAGTGCCCTCCGGCTCCTCGGGCGAGGCCACGGTCAGCCAGCGAAATGGTCCCTGACTGAAATCGGCCTTCCTGGCAAAGCCCAGTACCTCCGTATAGAAGCGCAGGGCCTTGTTCTGATCGTCCACGTATACGCTGCTCAATTTGATTTTCATTTCGTTTCTCCTTTGTCACGTTCGCAGTTTGGGCCGCGCCGCCCTATCCTTTATGTCTTCTTTTGTCTTCTTTTTCGTTGCGGTTGATGCTCCATACTGTCGTTGATCCATGCGGTCATGATCCATGCGATCAAGGTGGCGTTCGAGAGCGTCTAGGTGAGCGGACCAGAACCGGCGGAACTGAGCCAGCCAGGAATCCATCTCTTGAAATGGTTCAGGCTTCAGCCGGTAGAGACGGCGCTGCGCGTCCACTGTGGATTCGACGAAACCGGCCTCGCGCAGCACTCGCAGGTGCTTGGACACGGTCGGCTGCGGCATACGAAGCTGGCGCTCGATCTCTCCCACCGATTGTTGCGACGAGACCAGCAGGCTCAATATCGCGCGGCGGTTCGGCTCCGCAATGATCTCGAAAACAGATTCCATTCCGTTGATATACTCCAAAGGGCATATACGTGTCAAGGTATATATAAAACCTTAGGCGGAGGTTTCGATGCTCGGTCTTTCGAAGTGCGCGGGAACGTCGCAACTACCCCAACTGAGCGGTACCGTATACGGGTCCCGCCTTATGCTCCTGTCAGCTGTGGTTCACACCGGGTTGCCCGATTGATCCCGCCCTCTCTTCCGTGTTAAAAACCTTGCATGCGCAAATGGATGCGCGAGCGCCTCACGCGCCGCAAAAAGACTCCCGCAGAGACCTCCGCTCAGCCCGCTCCGCCGCCCTTGCAGCCGGCCTATTTCGACGCCGAGCAACCGCCCAGCCTAGCCGGAGACGCCAGCAAAGACGCCAGCGAATCGGAAGTCCCCGCTCCACCTCCGCCGGTGCGAGAGGCCCGACCCGTTCGGCGGGCGCGTCCGAGCGCCGCAGGGCCGCGTTCCGGAGAGCTGCATTCCGGAGAGGTGCGTTCCGAAGACCAGCCTTCTGAAATGCCGCCCTCGCCTGCTGCACGAGAAGTCCACGAGCCTGCTGCGACCCCCACTTCAAACGCCGGCCGCGGCCGCCGTCGTCGCGGTGGCCGAGGCCGCGGTGGCCGAGGACGCGAACAGGCCGTCGCTCAGGCCTTTGCCCCTGCCGCGGTGAAAGGTTCCATCCCTGTGGTGTCCGAAGAGACCGCGGCGGACGATTTTTCGGACCTGGGCGAGCCCGAAGGTCAAACCCCAGCTCCACCACTTGCTGCAGCCGCACCGAAAGTTCCAGCGATCCCCGCAGCGCCGCCGCGTCCTCCCAAAGGCGTGGTCGTGCTGGCCATCGGGTTGCCCGGTTCCGGCAAGAGTTCCTGGTTCAAGCGCCACAACGTCGTCGCGCTCTCCAGCGACATGGTGCG
>Ga0187879_10000876_pt1 | contig 20396 bp, 19 predicted proteins | sample June2016WEW_19_1_FD_132423 | JGI IMG/M metagenome (GOLD analysis project Ga0187879, IMG submission 132423) | Peatland microbial communities from SPRUCE experiment site at the Marcell Experimental Forest, Minnesota, USA - June2016WEW_19_10 | ecosystem: Environmental > Terrestrial > Soil >... | reverse complement strand
ATGATCCGCAACCTCATCCACAAGACCGCGTGGCAGATGGATCAAATGTCGAAGCCCGAGGTCGCGCTCAAACTTTCCGACAAGGTCGCCATGTGCAACTACCGGGCGAACCGGTTGGTGTGCGAAGCGGCGGACCGCGCGATGCAGGTGCATGGCGCGATCGGGTACTCGCGGCATAAACCATTCGAGCACATTTTCCGGCATCACCGGCGCTATCGCATCACGGAGGGGTCGGAGGAGATCCAGATGCGGCGCGTGGCGCAATATCTGTTCGGATTTTTCAAAGACCGAAAGCAGGCCGAAGAATAAAGCGTTCGCGAGCGAGACAAGCATGAGCAGCGAAGATTTCGCCTCGCGCCTGCAAGCCGCTATCGCGCGTCACGTCGGGGGGCCGGGGACAATCTACGACCTGCAAAGATTAACCGGCGGCGCCAACAAGACGACGTGGTCGTTCGACGCGGATGTGGCGGGCACGCGCGGGCAATTCATCCTGCAACTCGCCAGCCCCCGCGCCAACGATGAAGCGAATCCGCTGGCGGGAGTCTCGCCGCATTTGACCGCCGACGAGGACGCGCGGCTGATGATCGCCGCGGTCAAGGCCGGCGTTCCGGCCCCTCGCGTGCGCGCGATTCTGAAGCCGGACGACGGGCTCGGCCCTGGTTACGTCACCGAAAGGGTGGCGGGAGAGACGCTGGCCACGCGCATCTTGCGCGATGGACGCTTCGCCCAAGCGCGCGCGGCGATGGCGAAGCAATGCGGCGCGATCCTCGCGGCCATCCATCGCATCCCCGTCGTCGAAGTTCCCTTCCTGATGAAGCTGACACCGGCGCAGCACGTCGCGGCGCAGCGCCGAATCGTCGAGTATCTCGGGTTTCATTCGCCAGCGCTCGAGCTGGGGCTCAAATGGGCGGAGGATCACGCTCCGCGAAATGCTTGTCACACCGTGGTGCACGGCGACTTCCGCGCGGGCAATTTTATCGTCGGCGAGGACGGTATCCGCTGCGTGCTGGACTGGGAGATAGGCCAGAGCGGCGATCCGATGCAGGATCTGGGCTGGGTCTGCGTCAAGACGTGGCGATTCGGCGGCAAACAACCGGTCGGCGGCTTCGGCACGCGCGAGGATCTGTTCGCTGCTTACGAGGACGAAAGCGGACATTCCGTCGATCCGGCGCACGTGCGCTTCTGGGAGGCGTACGGGAGCGTGCGCTGGGCGATAGGATGCCTCAGCATGGGGACTCGCGGGACCGAAGAAGTGGGTATAGAGCGATGCGCGATCGGGCGCCGAGTCGAGGAGCCGCTGTGGGATTTCCTCAATCTGATCGAAGGCCGCGACTGACTAATCGCCGATTTCACGAACTGACTATATGCAGTTCAAGGACTGACTATGCCACAGAGTATCCCGAAGGCCGCGGTTCTGCTCGAGGCCGCGGTAAAATATCTTGAAACGGAGCTGATGCCGACGCTCGAAGGCTATCATCGCTTTCAGACGCGCGTCACCGTCAACGTGCTCAATACCGTGCGCCGCGAGCTCGAACTGCGCGGCGCGCAGGCAGAAGCCGAGCGCTCGCGGCTCGCCGCAATTCTCGGCCATGAAGGCGATGTCGAGACGCTCAGCATCGAGCTTGCGGAGCGGATTCGCGCTGGAGCAATCGCGATTGACGATCCCGCGCTACGCGCGCACGTCCGCCAGTCGCTAGCCGACGCGCTCGCGATCAACAACCCCAAATGGCTAACCCGCTGATGGCGTGTGCCTACCAAAAACTCCGAAAGCGTCGAAAAATCGAGGGTTTTGAGATTCAGGGCAATGATGTCGCCGGCATAGGTAATTCCACAGGGCCTGCTGGCCAGACATAATCGACGAATTTTTGGCGAATCGAGCCGGCTCGTTGCTTCTTTAAATCTGGTTTGCGCGCGGCAGGCTTCAGGCGGAGTTTGTTCGCCAAAGCCCTCAGCCTACGCGAGGCCGTCTAGATTTGCGAAGGAATTGGGGTCGGACCAAGTTTTGCGCAGCGACAAGGGCGGCCAATGCCAAAACTCTAGACTTTTCACCGCTTTCCGAATTTTCAGTAGCCATAGGTCCCCGCATCGCAGGCGCGCGAGGTGGAATGGCTCGGACAGGTCGTTGGGGCGAAATACGTCCCGACGACCTGGACTCGGACAACTGGCTGGTCTCCGAATCAGGAAAAGGAGTCTCGGCGACCCAGTATCTGGCGGCGCTCGAACTCTATAATCACTTCAGCCGCGCGATGGCCTCATGGTGGGCGAACGGCTTTGACATCCTTGTGACTCCTACTATCACGCGTCCTTCACCGAAGATCGGCGAGTTCGTGCCCGACCCGGCCAAACCGCTCGACGCCTTTACGCGTAGCGCCGCGATCCTCGCCTTTTGCATACCGTTCAACATCACCGGCCAACCCGCGGTCTCTATCCCGATGCATTGGAACGGCGAAGGTCTTCCGATCGGAGTTCAGTTCATCGCCGCCATGGGCCGCGAAGATCTCCTGTTCCGTCTTGCGGCGCAACTCGAGGGCGAGGTTCGCTGGAGCGAGCGGCGGCCGCCGATCCATGCCGCAGCGTAGCGGCCAAGTGACTTTATATGTCGCCACGCGTGTGTGCCGGACCGACTTCGATGAGACAGACGGTCTTGCTGCCGACGCGCAGGTCCGAACGGCGCTCGAACGTCCGCGTCGGCATCGCGAGGTTGATGCCCTCGAAGTCGAACGGCGCGGAGCTCTCGGCAAATTGGGAAAAGTCCAGAGAGTTGTCCTGCGCTCGCCTCAATGCTCGGGTAGAATGCGTCGTTACGCGTCAGGAATCCTTGACGCGGATGACGTTTGCCCGGTTGGGCTGCTCCTCGCGGGGCGCCTGGCTGTAGTCGCCGAAGGCGCCGTCCCGCAAGGCGACTGCACTCGACACGCCCTCGCGCTTGGCCAGCTCGATGAAGCGGTGAGCATCGGGGGTGTTGCGCATGAGCCCGTCGAGGATCGGCCCGAGCGTCTGGATGGAGGCCAGGCCCATGTTCTCGTAGGCCTGGTTGACGATGAGCTTCATCGCGGCGAGTTGCGATAGCGGAATCGACGCCAGATCGCGCGCCGCGCGGCGCACTTTATCCTCAAGGCGCTCGAACGGCACTGCTGCGTTGATGAGCCCGATCTCCGCAGCCTTCGCACCCGACAGTGGTTTACCGGTCAGTGCGTACTCCTTGGCCTTGGTGAGGCCGAGGCGGTAAATCCACATGCCGCTCAGGTAGCAGCCCCACATCCGGGAGTAGGGGGTCCCGATCCGCGCATCCTCGCTGGCAATCACCAGATCGGCGCATAGCGCCATGTCGCTGCCGCCTCCCACGCACCAGCCGTGGACCTGGGCGATCACCGGCTTGGGAGAGCGCCACATGCTCATGAACTTCGGCACAGCCCCAAGGCCGAAGCCGGCAGCGGCCCGGATGAAGTCCTTGCCGGGATCCCACTTGCCATCGGTGGTCAACTGATCGTCCCACTGATGAAAGCCGCCGCCGAAGTCGAACCCGGCGCAGAACGCGCGTCCGGCCCCGCGCATCACGATTACCCTGATAGTGGCATCGGCGACTGCGCGATGAATCGCGGCCTCAATCTCATCGGGCATCGGCGGCACGATCGTATTGAGGCGGTCAGGGCGGTTGAGCGTGATCGTCGCGATCGCATCGTCGACCTCGTATAGCAACGTTTCGTACGGTATGTGAGCAGTTCTCGGAGTCTTGCTCCGAGGTTCCTTCCTGCGCTTCATTGGGTCCTCCTCCGGCGGATAGCGGCCGTGATCGTTATCGTCGCGACACGCTCGGTCACTTCCACTTTAAGGAATTCGCAATCGCCGTAATCGATGGCCATGATAGCAAACCCCTCCCGCTACTTTGGCGCAATGTATACAACGGCTGGCGACGGCATGCCTAACTCGCGGTCCTGGAGTTCGTTGATCGATAAGTGGAGCTACGACGGCGATCGCCACTGCCGCCAGGCATAGCAGAGCAGCGCTTGCGTTGGTGAATGCAGGATTCTATAGGTCAACTACCGAATATCGGAAAAGTGAAACCAATTCTCACGCAGCGACCGGTGGTCGTGCTGCCGTGATGCAAGGAGGGGATCTCATGCCGACCGGCGCAAATGCGGGAAAGCCCTACTACGGGCCCGAGGACATTTCTGGAATCGATTATGCCACCGATCTCAACGATCCGGGGGCCTACCCGTACACTCGCGGCCGTCGGACTCAGCCACGGCATGATGCGAACTCCTGGATTCTTCGCGAACTGTCGGGCGAAGGCTCCCCGGCGCATTCAAACCGCCAGTTCCGCGATCTAATCGCCAGGGGAGCAGTCGGTCTCGACGTCATCGGCGACGCGCCCAGCGTGGGTTGCCTCGATCCCGATCACCCGTTCGCGCGTGCGGCAGTCGGTACGCAGGGCGTCTCCATCTGCCGCCTTCAGGATTTTATCGAGCTATACGAGGGTATTCCTCTCGACCGCATCACGCTCTCTCATTCGCTTCCATCGTGGTTCACGGTCGCCTGCCTTTATCTCCTCGCGCGCAATCACGAGGTTGCCCCGGGCGCGCTGCGTGGATCGGTAATCCAAACGCCGCTGTACGGGGAAGATTACTGCTATGCCGTCCATATGCCGGTTGAACTCCGGCTGCGGCTCACGCTTGATTCCATTGAATTCTGTACTCGCGAGATGCCCCGGTTTCACTCCTTCGTTGAGGATACTTACTTTGTGAGCGATGGTGGCCCCGACGTTGTCGACGAGATGGCGCTCGGGTTCGTGGAGATCCGAAAAGTAGTTCGCGAGCTCATGAAACGCGGTCTCGATATCGACAGCTTCGGTCCGCGTATCGCCATCCTGGTGAACTGCCGCATGGGCTTTTTCGAAGAGATCGCCAAGATCCGGGCGTCACGGCGAATCTTTGCACGCATGATGCGGGAGGAGTTCGGAGCGAAGGACTCGCGGTCCTGGTCGGCCAACATCACTGCGCATACTGCGGGTAGCGCGTTGACTGCCCAGCAGCCGGTAAACAACGTCGTCCGCGGCGCGGTTCAGGCCGTGGCGCTCGCGCTCGCCGGGGTACAGGCAATGGAAATCTCGACATTCGACGAGGCGTATCGGACGCCCGGCCGGGACGCACATCTCCTCGCACTTCGGACCCAGCAGATCATCGGGCTCGAAACCGACTGCAGCAAAGTCGCCGATCCCCTGGGCGGCTCGTATTATGTGGAAAGTCTCACTAACAAGGTGGAACGCCGGATCGCGGACCGCATCCACGAGATCGAGGCTCTGGGCGACGCGGTGGATCTGAGCAACAGAGGTTATTTCCGGCGCCTCTTGGAGGAGGCCATGATAACGCGTGCTGCCGAGATCCAGAACGGATCGGTTGCGCAGGTTGGCGTGAACGTCTGTCAGATCCCGGAGGAAGAGGACACCATGCTCCGGGAGGTCGTCGAGACGAAGATCGAGCCGTGCCTGGATCACATCGAGCGCATCCGTGAGTTCAAGCGAACGCGCGACCAGGAACGTGTCCGCAGCACCCTGAAGGAGTTGCGGTCGCGCGCCGCCGGCCCCAAAGAATCGTTGATGGAGCCAGTGATCACAGCACTTCAGGCGGACGCCACGATCGGCGAGGTCTCAGGTGCTATGCGGATGGCGTATGGGATGCAGTACGATCCACTCTCCGGCACGCCTGCTCCCTTCTAGGACACGCAATGGAAGCTCAAGCTCGAAACGGTAAACGAGTACGCGTGCTGATCGCGATTCTCGGCCTAGACCAGCATGAAACGGGAGCTTTGGCTGTCACCGCGATGCTTCGCGATGCGGGCATGGAGGTGATCTACCTCGGGCGGTTTGCCTCGCCCGAATCGGTCGCTGCGGCTGCGGTTGAAGAGTCCGCTGACGTAGTCGGCATCAGCTGTCATTCGTGGGAGTACATCCATTATCTGGACGACCTTCTCCGAGCCCTCGAGCGAGGAGGCGAACGCTTCCCGCTGATGATCGGCGGCTCGGTTATCAGCCCTTCCGACAAGGCGCGCCTCCTCGAAAAGGGAGTGTCTGCCGTCTTCGGCCCTGGAGCGTCGAGCGACGATATCGTCGCGACAGTGCGAAAGCTCGCTGTGGCGTCCGCCAACTGAAGCCGGGTTCCCTTTCTGAGTGAGAAGCTGCTGCACGACGCCCGCGCTTCGATGAACGAGGACGGATGCAACGATCTCTTGAGCCTGGTAGCTGCTGAGAGCCTGTCTGTGTCGAATTGCAACTCACGCGGCGGCTGGGGTCTGAAATAGTCCATTGCAAATGCTGTTGCCACCGGTAGGAGTCGAAGCACGCGTGCGGTAGCGCGGGTGCGCCGCTGCGCTGCGCCGGTGTCGTCCCTGTCAGTCCGGTGTGACAGCGATACTGGTTGTAGAACAGGTTGTAGTCCTCGAGCTTGCGTTCGAGGTCGCTCTGGTTCCAAAACCAAATCCGATCCGCTGGTGCCAGTTCGAATGGAACTTTTAGTTGGGACACGCCTCAGAGCGGGAGCGGTGGCGCAGAAGCAGCAACCCGCCCTTGTTCACGATCGAGAGGCCGACAGCCGAAGATCGCGACTGCACACATGAGTACCATCGCGAAAAAGGACGCAATCGCGATTCCATAGCTGCCGGTTGAGTCGAAGATTCTTCCGGTGGCGATAGGACCGACCGCAGCGCCGAAGGTAAAGAAAATTCCGGTGATTCCCATTATCGAGCCCAGGCGTTTCAGGCCGAGCGATTCAATCATCACCAGCGGCATCTGCACCGCTAGGGCGCCTGCCGCAAAACCGCCGGCGAGAATGTTTATTGCGAGCGCGATCGGATGCGACGCTTCCATGAGCCCGAGCATCCCGAGCGAAGAAAGAATGTACGTAGTCACCATCCCCCACCGCGCGCTGAAGCGATCTGCCAAGGGACCGCCCAGGAGTGTTCCGGCAGTTGTCATGAGGAAAAACAGGCTCACCACGGTCGCGGCAAGTGTCGGGGTGTATCCGATGCCGCTCAGGTACGCCACGAAATGTGGGCCCATGCCGAGGGTGAGCCCTCCCAGAAGTTGCGCCGAGCAGATCAACCAAAAGGAGCGGGTTCTCGTGGCCTGGGAAACTTCCAGTCCGGGCAGGTCGATTGTACGTGCGACACTCTGCGCGCGGGGCTGGGCGTCCTCCCGCCCTTCAACCGCATCGCCGGTCTCGGCAGCATTCCTAGTACGGACGAAGAACAAGATCAGCGGAACCACCACGAATATAATCGGCATGGCGAGCGTCGCGTAACCCATGCGCCAGCCCCCCAGCTCGATCGCGTAGTTGGCGACGATCGTCATTGCGGCGCCGCCGAGCGTGCCGCCGGAGAAGGCGATCCCCATCGCAAGTCCGCGCCGTTGCTCGAACCAGTTCGCGATCACCAGCGAGCTTGGGATGGTCGTGGAAGCTCCCACGCAGATCCCGAACAGGCCGTTTATCGCTAGGAATTCCGCGAAGCTGGTGGCGCGGCTCAGCGCAAACCATGCCAGACCGGTAACAGCCGCACCGGTCACCATCATCTTCTTCGGGTTGATTCGGTCAGCGAGCCATCCGATCAACGGTCCGGCCGCGCCTCCCGTGATCCATCCGGCCGAGAGCACGACTGAGAGCCGCGCGCGCGTCCAACCGAAGTGGTTGAGGACCGGCACGAAGAAAACCGCGCCGCAGTTGATCCCGCCCCAGATGAAGAACATCGTCGCGAAAATCGCGCCCACGATGATCCATCCGTGCCGTTCTTGCTGGGTCATATTGCTCTTGCCAAGCTCGAACTCGTCGGGCGGCCGAATAGTACCCAATGCCGCCACATGACCGCCAGTGCCGTGCTGGACCCTGACGGCGATTGAACCGGCTCGGCAAATCGCGCTGCTTTGAGTTTTTCCCCGTCAGCACAAGTTGGACAGATTGACACCGATTGTGCCACCGATCGTCGAGGCTCACGGCTGCACGCTGAGCGAAGCAACCTCTGCGTCGATCACGATGCTCGCGCCAGATGTCGAGGTGATTCACGAGCAGCACCGGAATCGACCGGCGGAAACGACGTTAACAGGTTGCTGAGAAACGGGGCGGTCGATGAGCCTGAATCGAGATCTTTAGTATGGCGGAAGCGCATAAACCAAAGGCAGACCGAACCGGCTACCTCTTCAACTCTTCGAGCAGCGCCTTGGGCGTCCTTGAGGTCGGCGGTGTCGAAGCCCTCAGTGAATTGCTCCTAAATGTCGGCGAGCATCGCGCGCTGTCTCGCGGCCAAGTTCCGGACAGCCCGCCTTTCATCATGTAGGAGCCCACTGGCGTCCACCAAGGAGCCCGAAACGACGCTCGCACTGCGCCGCAAAAACTTTCTCTTTTACTTCAGCTACTTCTTTTCGCTTGCCACTTCATCGGCGAAAGTCATCGTCGAACTGATCTGTTCGCGGACCAGCTCGGGTGTGTTCCCTGCCGCTTTGTCCAGCTCGGCGATCTCGGATGGGACGTACCAATGGAGCTTGTCCGAGTGATAAGCCTCCCAAACCACCTTCGCGACTTCAATTGGCGGAATCAGACGAAACATTCCTTCCTTCGGTGCGCGCTCCGCGGTTCCAGGCGGGAGTATAGCCGTATCGATCAGACCCGGCAGCACGTCGGCCGCCCGCACTCCATAGCGGCGGAACTCGATCGAAAGCGCCTCGGTCAAGCCCTTGACTGCATGCTTGGTGGCGGAATACACGGCGATTCCCGGCATCCCGTAGGTCGCCGACGATGACGACGTAGTGAAGCAGAGCGATCCCGGCGTAGCCTTGAGAAGGCCGATCGCGGAATGAATCCCGTTGAGCACGCCGATGAAGTTCACCCCAACGACGCGAAGGATGTCCTCGAACGGGAGTTCATCGAAGTAGCCGCCCACGCCTATCCCGGCATTGTTATAGAGGATGTCCATCTTGCCGCCGGTACACGCGCCGAATTCTGCGATCGCTCGCTCATAGTCTGCCTTGTCTGTAACGTCGAGGCGTCGCACGACGCAGTTGTCAGCGCCCAATTCCGCCTCGAGCGCGCGCAATCCTTCGGCGTTCACGTCGTAAGCGCCGACGAACCATCCTTTCTGCCGGAACAGGCGCGCGCTCTCGCGGCCCATACCGGATGCCGCGCCGGTGATAAAGATCGATTTGCGGTTATTGGCCGTTCCCACAGGATGCTCCAGCTGTTGTTAGTGCCTGTCCAACATAATCGAAATCCCAAGCCGCTGGCGAGCGGTTGCGCCGCGACAGAATCACTTGGGCTAGCTCCTCTTGCCGAAGGCTTTCTCGCGGTAGGCACGCGCCGCCGCAGCCGACTCCTCGTCGCCTGAGGCGCCGAGCAGGACGTCGCCGTCGGCAAAAGGGGTCATCCCTGCGCCCATCGCGCGCACGACCGAGTTGACGTGTTCTTTTGTTATCACCACCGGCACCGAAGGCTTGGCTACTAACTCCCGCGCCAGCTGCTCGACCTCACTCTCGAGTCGTGCCACCGGTACGACTCGGTTGATGAACCCGATCGATTTCGCCTCCGCCGGTGTGAACCGCCGGCATGTCATCACCAGTTCCTTGGTCAGCGCCGGACCGATCTCGCGCACCAGGCGCGGGATTCCGCCCCACGCAAGCGGGATGCCCAGGTCGATCTCCGGGATGAAGAAGACCGCATCGTCGGCGGCCACCCTGAGATCGCACACCGCCATCAAGACCACACCGCCTCCGACAGCGAATCCGTGAACCTGCGCGATGGTCACGGCCCGCATCTGCTCGAGCGCATCTGCCGCGCGCAATCCGTACTGGCCGACCTCGCGCCGGTACAGCCAACTGCTATCCACGGGCGCAGCTAGGGGCGGATCCTTGAGATCGGCGCCCGCGCAAAAGGCCCGGCCTTCGCCGCTTACGATCACGACGCGCAGCTCGCGATGGCTGTCGAACCAGCGTGCCGCTTCGGCCAACTCTTGCAGCATCGTAGCGCCGACGGCGTTGAGCCGTTCGGGGCGGTTGAGCGTAAGCCTGCCGAGAGCATCTTCGACCTTGACTCTAATCGTCTGGAATTCGCGCGTGTCCTTCACGATAGTTCACCCCGGAGCACAGGAGGCTCTCGAATATTCTACCGCAGTTCGGAAAAGTTGTGTGGTCCATCGGTTGGAAACGCAATGTGTCCGATTCGAGAAACATGAGCGGGCGCCCGGCCAGCGGACCTTCTGGCAAGTGATTAGAGATGGTATCCGTATCTTACCCGACAAATGCGCTACTAGCGCGAAGGAAGTTATGACGACGGCAATCGTATGTACTGCCTTGCTTGGGTTCCTGCTCTTTCTGCTTGGGCTGAACGTGTCGATGGGTCGTGGAAGCGGCGCGGCGGGGGACTATCCCAACGACCCGGCGGAGCCCTTCTTCAAGCGGCTTCGCGCGCATGGCAACACAGCAGAATACGCGCCGATGCTGGCGGTGCTCATGCTGCTGGTGGGTTCGCGAAACCCGTCGGTCTGGATGCTGTGGACGATGGGCCTCGCGGTGGCATGCCGCTACGCGATCGTGGCGGGAATCCTCATCTCGCCGACGCTCGCAAAGCCAGATCCGCTGCGATTCGCCGGCGCCGTCGACACCATCTCGATCCCGTCCTCGGTCATAATCCTTTTTGTGTTGCCCAGACCGGCGTTGTTGACCAGCACATGCAACGGCTTTCCCAGGGCCAGGAACTCGGCTGCTACGGCGCGAATCTGCTTCTGCGACCCGAGATCGGCGTGAAGAAGATGAACCTTTTCGTTGTCAGTCTTTTTTCGTATCTCGGCCATTGTTTTATCGGCGCGCGCCTCGTCCCGCTAGGTCAGGAACAATTCCGCTCCCATCCTGGCCAATTCCACGGCGGTAACACGTCCGATCCCGTTTGTGGCGCCCGTTATAAGACAAGTCTTGCCCTCGATGTATCGGTTGGTCTCTTTCATGAAGTCACCAGGTACGCGACCAAGATGCGCGAGTATACGGTGCTACTCCACCGAGCTCGGCCCACCCGGTGAGGAACCACAGGATTATCCGCACGCGCTTCTTCCTGAATGCGAAATGGCGATGAGCACGGTGGCGCGGGCGCAAGAGCGGGCGCAACCGGATGAGTCATGGCACTCGCCATCGTCCGACCCTCCGTTCCGCGACGCTAGCACAAGCGCGACCCTCCATCGACCGCTTCCTTCCCATTGTCCCGGTTCGCACCCCGAAAGCCACGGAACGCCAGTTCGCGTACTGCACGCGGAAAGCCACCTCTGGCGCTGAGTTTGCGCGTTGCTGCGCGCGCTGACCCCGGGCGACCGGTGATGCCTGCTATGCGGCGGAACAGGATGGCACCATACAAATGCGCCCTGACGTGAGATAGAGTTTGGCTACTTGGCCCAGGAGTCTGCACAGATGGCTGAACTGAAGCACCGCGTCGTAATGGCCAACGGTATTCGCATCCACCTCGTCGAGGCGGGCAAGGGTCCGCTCGTTCTGATGGTCCACGGCTTTCCCGAATCGTGGTACTCGTGGCGGCATCAGCTTCATGCCTCGCTAATGCGGGCTACCGCGCGGCGGCGATCGATGTGCGCGGTTACGGTCGCTCGTCGGCGCCAGCGGGAATCGACGAGTACCGGATGACGAAGCATGTTGCCGACAACTTGGGCGTGGTCGAGGCGCTCGGTGAGAAGAGCGCGACTATCGTCGGCCACGACTGGGGCGCCCCGATCGCGGCAAACTCCGCACTGTTGCGCCCCGACGTCTTCCACGCGGTGGCGCTCCTGAGCGTCCCCTATTCACCCCGAGGAGCGCGCCGGCCAAGCGAGGCATTCCGCGTGATGGGTGGCAAGGAGGAATTCTACATTGAGTACTTTCAGCAGCCGGGCCGCGCCGAAGCCGAGATCGAGCCGGACATCAAAGGGTGGCTGCTGGGCTTTTACTACAGTGCCTCAGGCGATGCGCCCGCGCCGGCGGCCGGCGGCACCATGGCCACGATTCCTCATGGTGGCAGGATGCGCGACCGGCTCACGATCCCGGAAAAGCTGCCCGGCTGGTTGACGGCCGAAAACCTCGACTTCTACGTCAGCGAATTTGAGCGCACGGGCCTCAGCGGCGGACTCAATCGGTATCGCAACGTGGACCGCGACTGGGAAGATCTGGCTGCGTTTACGGGGCAGCCGATCACCGTGCCGTCGCTGTTCGTCGGCGGCGAGAAGGACGGGCCGACACGATGGGGTGGCGCGGCGATCGCTAACTTCAGCAAGACGTTGCCCGGGTTGCTTGGCTCGCACGTGCTCAGCGGATGCGGCCATTGGGTGCAGCAGGAGCGGCCTCGGGAGGTCAACGAGTTGCTGGTCAAATTCATGCAAGGGCTCTGAACCTGTCGCTTCGCAAAACCTGGATTGCGCCGCGCCAGCCATCCGTCGGAACCATTCACCACTATGCGAGGCCGTCTAGATTTGCGAAGGAATTCAGGCCGGACCAAGATTTGAGAAGCGAAAGGTAAGAATCGAACGCTGAAGTTTCATGTCGGTGCTCAGCCCATATCGCGTGCTCGATCTCACCACTGAGCGCGGTCTTCTATGCGGCCAGATGCTCGGCGACATGGGCGCCGACGTCATCAAAGTCGAGCCTCCAGGCGGATGCTCTGCACGCAGTATCGGTCCGTTCTACAAGGACGCGCCGCACCCCGACCGCTCGCTGTATTGGTGGGCGTACAATCGCAACAAACGAGCTATCACGCTTGATATTGAACGAGACGGCGGCCGCGATCTTCTGCGCCGCCTCATCGAGCATGCAGATTTTCTCATCGAGTCGCACAATCCCGGCTATCTGTCGGAACGCAATCTCGGTTTCGCCGACCTTACCAGGATCAATCCCGCGCTCATTTACGTTTCGATCACGCCATTCGGACAGGACGGGCCCAAGGCGACCTATGCCGACAGTGATCTGATCATCCTGGCCGCTGGAGGACCGCTTATCCTGGCCGGCGATGCGGATCGCCCGCCCGTGCGCCTTTGCATTCCGCAGGCTTACCTGCACGCATCCACCGACGCTGCCGTGGCCGCGCTTGCGGCCCATCACGAACGCGCACGCTCGGGCCTCGGTCAACACATCGACGTGGCGGCGCAGCAATCGGTTGCGATGGCGACGCAGGCGTACGTCCTCGCGGCGCCGCTCGGCTCGCCAGAAGCGCGAAGGATGTCGGGCGGTGTAAAATTTGGCCCGCTCGACATTCCGCTGGTATGGCCTGCGAAGGACGGCTATGTCGCGATGACGTTTCTGTTCGGCTCCGCGCTCGGCATCTTTACCGCCAAGCTGATGCACTTCCTCTGCGAGCAGGGATTTTGCGACGAAGCCACGCGCGACAAGGACTGGATCGCATACGGCGAGCAGCTGTTAAGCGGTGCCGAACCGCTTTCGGAATTCGAGCGCGTCAAAGAGATCGTCCGGAAATTCACGTGCAGCCACACCAAGGCCGAGTTACTACAGCTCGCGGTCGACCGCGGATTTTTGATCACCCCGGTCACCACCATCGAGGAAGTAGTCGAAAGCCCGCAATTCGAATCGCGCGGCTACTTCCAGGATGTCGCGCATCCCGAACTCGGTCAGTCATTTCGCTACCCGGGACCATTTGCGAAATTCAGCGCAACGCCGATCGAGTATCGACTCCGGCCACCGTCGATCGGCGAGCACAATTCAGAAATTTATCGCGACGAACTCGGCTTGAGCGAGCGCGAGATGGCCGAACTCACACAAACGGGGATCATCTGATGCGTGACGACCTCCCGCTCAAGGACGTCAAAATTTGTGACTTCACGTGGGTCATGGCCGGTCCCGCCTCGACCCGGATTCTTGCCGACTATGGCGCGACCGTCGTGCGAATCGAGTCGCCCACCCGAATCGATGCCGCGCGCACGCTCCAGCCGTATCTGGACAACAAACTCGGCCCCGACAGCTCGGGCATGTTCGCCAATTGCAACGCCGGCAAACTAGGAATCTCGCTCGATCTCAGGAATCGCGCCGCGCGCGCGGTCGTGCACGATCTCGTGCGATGGGCCGACGTCGTCACCGAGTCCTTCTCTCCCAAGGCGATGCGCGCTTGGGGATTCGACTACGAGTCGCTGCGCAAGGTCAACCCGAACCTCATCATGCTCAGCTCGTGCCTGATGGGACAGTCCGGACCGCTTGCGAAAATCGCCGGCTTCGGCAACATGGCAGCCGCGATTTCGGGATTTCACAATCTCACCGGATGGCCTGACCGCGCTCCCGCCGGGGTCTTCGGCGCGTACACGGACTACGTGGCGCCACGTTACACAGCGATTGCGATTCTTGCGGCGCTCGACCATCGGCGGCGCACCGGCCAAGGTCAATATATCGATCAGTCGCAGGCTGAATGCGCGATTCATTTTCTCGCGCCGGCGATTCTCGACTACACGGCGAACGGCCGTGTCAACGGACGGGTCGGAAATTCCGACGCCATCTTCGCGCCCCATGGCGTTTATCCAGCCGCTGGCGATGACCAATGGGTCGCGATCGTCTGCCGCAGCGATGACGACTGGCGCCGCCTTTGCACCGCAATTGAAAATGAAGACCTTTCCCGCAACTCGCGCTACGCGCTCGCCGCTGGACGGCTCGAGCATCGCGACGCCATCGATTCGTGCATAGCTGCCTGGACCCACGCACTCGATCGCGGTGTGATTGAATCCCGCCTTCAGGCGCTTGGCGTTCCCGCCCATCAGGTGCAGAACAGCGCCGATGCGTACCGGGATACGCAGTTCGCGCATCGCGGCCATTTCGTAGCGCTGGATCATCCCAGCCTCGGCAAATTCACGGTCGAGGGTCCTCGCGCGAGACTCTCGCGTACCCCTGCCGTCGTCAGCCGCGCTGCTCCCATGCTCGGCCAGGACAATCAACACGTGCTCGAAAGCATCCTCGGGTACGACGAAACGCAAATCAGCGAATTGGTGGCGTCCGGTGCGCTGGGTTAGCCGCGTCAATCCGGCAGCCATCGCGCGACGTACTTGAAGTAGAAGCCAAGGCCTAGTCCTCTTTGGCCTCCGCTGCGCCCACTCCCGAAGCCACATACTAAACGTGATTCGCGTGCGAACTGTCCAGTGCTTGACAACTTCGTCCGGCGGGGCGTTGATTCAATTCGTTGAGCACTAGAGGACCGGCTTGAAGGAGGGCTTGCCCATGATCCGGATAATCGATGCGGACGGACATATCGTGGAGCCGCGCGCGCTGTGGTCGGAGTACACCGAACCCGAATTTCGCGAGCAGATGATCCAGATTCGCCGCAATCAAACGGGAAACGACGAGCTCTGGATCAACGGCGAGAACCGCAGCCGCCCGTCGTTGCCGGTTGCCGCCTCGATGATGCCGGGGGGCCTGTCCGATATCGAGCGTGCGCGCAAAATCACCTGGGACGACCTGCTGCCTGGTGGTTACGATCCGCATGCGCGAATCAAAGTGATGGATGAGGAGGGAATCGACGTCGCAGTTCTGTATCCATCGCTATGGCTGCTGTATGGCGACCTGACAGACCCGCGGCTCGCTGCCGCCGCGTGCCGCGCTTACAACAACTGGCTCGGCGACTTTTGCGGGCCGTATCCGAAACGACTGTTTGGTGTCGCGCCGATGCCGATTCAAAGCGTCGATGAAGCGGTGCGTGAGATGCGCCGCGTGGTGCGCGACTTAAGTTTCAAGGCGGTTTTCGTCCGACCCAATCCGTTCAATGGGCGGCGCCTCAACGATCCTGCGTACGATCCGTTCTGGCGCGAGGCGCAGGAACTCGACATCCCGGTCGCGGTGCACGGCAGTTTCGGCACCCGAATGCCAACGATGGGCGGAGACCGCTATCACGATCCGTTCTTCTTCCACATGGTGTGTCATCCGTTCGAACAGCAGGCAGCGTGCATGGATGTGATCTGCGGCGGCGTGCTCGCGCGGTTTCCAAGACTGACCGTCGGATTTCTCGAGTCGGGAATAGGGTGGGTCGGCTACTGGCTGGACCGAATGGATAGCCACTACGAGAAAATGGGTACCTATGTACCGTGGCTGAAGCGCAAGCCAAGTGAGTATTTCGCCGAGCGATGTTATGTGTCGATGGATCCCGACGAGAGCACGCTCAAAGCCATGGTCGAGCTTGGTGTCGAGCGCAACGTTCTATGGGGATCCGACTATCCGCACTTCGACTGTACGTATCCGGGCGTGGTCAAGGAAGTGACGCGCGCGCTGGGCGTACTGTCGCAGAGCGCCCGCGACAATATCTTGACGCAAAACGCGCTGCGCTTTTACCGGCTGGAGTGATGCGCACAAACCCATTGGCTATTTCGCAAAAGCGCGCACGAAGCCTCGACTGACCTGCCGAGAGGTGAAATCCCGATGGACAACAAGCTCAAGCTCGACATCTACAAGAAAATCATCTTGAGCCGCCGGCTCGAGGAAAGGATCGCCGAGCTAATCAAGGCGGGACAAGTCGGCGGCTTCATGCATCCGGGCGTCGGCCAGGAGGCGCTGCAAGTCGCCGCAATCGCGACGCTGCGGCCGAGCGACTACATGCTGTATGCGCATCGGGGGGTCGCCTATTGGGTCGCGCGCGGAATCCCGATCGAAAAAGTGCTGTGCGATCTCGCGGGACGAGAAGGCGGGACCAATCACGGCAAGGGCGGCGTGATGCACGTCGTATATCCGGAGCTTGGCGTGCTCGGTGCAAGCGGTACGCTCGGCGGATGCTTCCCGATTGCGGCCGGCGCGGGTCTGTCGATTAAGGTCAAGCACGAAGACAAAGTCGTCTTGTGTTTCTTTGGCGATGGAACCTCGAACCGTGGGACTTTCCACGAAAGCTTGAACTTCTGCGCGGTGAGAAAACTGCCGGTGGTGTTCTTATGCGAGAACAATGGCTGGGCGGTTTCTATGTCCACGGAAAAGTCGACGGCGGTCAAGGATATCGCGGATCGGCGCCACGGATATGCGATGCCGGGCAAGACCTTCGACGGTAATGACGTCGAGCAGGTCTTCGACGCGGTCAATCAAGCGATCAAGCACGCGCGCGCGGGAAACGGGCCGTCGCTGCTCGAAGCGAAGACCTATCGGTTGTGGGGACATTGGATCGGAGACCCGGACTCGTATCGTTCTCGCGAGGAAGTCGAGAAACATTGGCGTCGCGATCCGATTCCTATCTACGAGCGTAAGTTGATGGACGAGAAGGTGCTGGTCGAATCGATTAAAGCCGAGATCGACGAGGATGCGCGCGTGCAGATCGACCGCGCGATCGAGTTCATGCAGAACCAGCCGTCGCCCAATCCCGAGAGTGCGCTCGACGACGTGTATGCTTGAGGCGATTACCGCGCACGAAACCGCGAAACGAAAAACGAGAAGCACTGAATCATGAGAACGATCACATACGCACAGGCAATCAAGGAAGCGCTCGAACAAGAGATGCGGCGTGACCCAAGCGTCGTGCTCTACGGCGAAGACGTCGCCAACTTCGGCGGAATTTTCCAAATCACCAGCGGGTTGCAGGAGCAGTTTGGCGAGGAGCGCGTTTTCGACACGCCGATTTCAGAGAATGCCTTCGTGGGTGCGGCGGTCGGCGCGGCGATAACCGGACTGCGTCCGGTGGTCGAGCTGCAGTTCGCGGATTTTCTTTTTACCACCGGCGACGAGATCGTGCTCAAGGCCGGGATGTGGCGCTACGTTCACGGCGGCGCCTACAAAGTGCCGATGGTGGTGCGGTGTCCGTCGGGCGCGGCTGGGGTTGGACCCGAGCACGGCCAATGTCCCGAGGCCTTCTTCATGCACTCGCCGGGACTCAGAATTGTATCGCCGTCAACGCCTGCCGACGCGAAGGGATTGCTCAAGAGCGCGATTCGCGACGACAATCCGGTGCTCTACTTCGAACACAAGTTACTGTACGCGACCAAAGGCGAAGTGCCCGAAGATCCCGACTACCTGGTTCCGCTCGGCAAGGCCGCTGTTCGGCGCGAGGGTGACGCGCTGACGCTGGTCGCGATCTCCGCGATGGTACCGAAGGCGCTGAAAGTCGCGGAACGCCTGGCGAAAGAAGGGCACAATATCGAAGTGATCGATCCCCGCTCGCTCAATCCGTTCGATCGGCCGGCGATTATCGAATCGGTCAAGAAGACCGGTAAGATCGTGGTCGCCGAGGAAAGCTACAAGACCCTCGGCGTCGGCGCAGAAATCGGCGCGATGCTTATTGAAGAGGCGCTCGAATATCTCGATCGTCCGCTCAAGCGGGTTGCGATGCCCGATGTGCCGATCCCGACAGCGGCGGTACTCGAGCAGTTCGTGATTCCGAATGAAGAAAAAATCTACGCCGCCTGCCGCGAGTTGCTGGCCTGAAAGCGCACGCGCGATCCGTCTATTCAAAAATGCCGTTGATGATTCAAATGCCCAAGCTTGGTCACACGATGACCGAGGGAACCGTCCTCAAGTGGCACAAGCATGCCGGCGACCAAGTACGCGAGGGCGAGACGGTGCTGACCGTCGAGACCGACAAAGCGGAAATAGAAATTGAATCTCCCGCGGCGGGAGTACTCGCGCGCGTGCTCGCGGACGAAGGTGTTGTGGTCGCGGTCGGTCTGCCGCTCGGCGAGATCGTGCGAGCCGGTGAAAGCGCGAGCGAGGCCGCGCCAGCGACAGCATTCGACAAGGAAGCATCAAGCGCGGCGCAAAACTCGGCCGCACATGACGCCGCGTCCACTTCGACACTGAACGCATCCGCAGGCAAGCGCGTTGTTGCGTCGCCGCGTGCGAAGCGGCTCGCGGCGGAGCGTGGTTTAGATTTGTCGAGCGTCGCGGGCAGTGGACCCAATGGGCTCATCACCGAAGATGACGTGCGAAAGATTAGCGCCGTGGGGGTGCACGCCGCACCCTCGATATCGCCGGCGGCCGCGGCTCGCCCACTGGTCGCATCGCGACGTGAGAAGCTCACCCGGATTCAAGCAGTAGGCGCCAGAAACCTGACTGCGAGCTGGAGTGCGATTCCGCATTTCGTGCAGATGGTGCGTGTGGACATGAGCCGCGCGCTTGCAGCGCGCAGCGCCATCAAGGGATCCGGCGGCCGCGTCACGATCACCGACGTGATCCTTGCGGCGACTGTAATTGCGCTAAAAGAGAATCCGCGCGTGAACGCGAGTTACAGCGAAGGCGAGCGGCTAATATACGATGAGATAAATCTTGGAATCGCGGTCGATACGCCGGATGGATTGCTGGTGCCGGTCATCCACGACGCTGGTGCGCTCGATGTCGCGGGAATCAGCGCGCGTGCCGCGGAACTCACGGAGCGCGCGCGCAGCAAGCAGTTGCGCCCGGCCGATATGGAGAACACAACCTTCACGGTGTCGAACCTCGGCGCGTCCGGAATCGAAAATGGAACTCCTGTGATTTTCGCGCCGCAGGCTGCGCTGATGTTCGTCGGCGCGATTCACGACCAAGTGCTGGCAATTGACGGTCGTGCCGAAGTGCGGCCGGCGATGCAGCTTGCGATCGCGTACGACCATCGCGCGCTCGACGGCGCGTCGGCCTCGCACTTCACGACCCGGGTGAGGGCGCTGCTCGAGGCGCCGGATTTTCTTGGGCTCAACGCAACTGCGAATCCAGCCGCCGTCACGCGTCATCGCGAAGTGACGATTGACGCTATCGGCGATTCGCTGAAGACTCGGGTGACCTACGGCTCGCTTAGCTGGACGCTCTCGGCGGAGGACGCGAGCGGTCCCGATCCGGTCTCGTCGTTTCTTGGTGCGCTCGGATCGTGTCTGCTGATGTCGCTCAGGGTAGCCGCGCGAGCACGCAATCTAACTATCGGCAAGTCGTCGGTTACCGCGCGCGCCAATGAAAAAGGGCATCTCAGAGAAATTCAAGTAGAACTTCAAGTTGAAACGGGCGCCGGCGACGACCAACTGCATCGGCTGGTCGAAGTTGCAGAGCGCGGATGTCATATTCGGGCGATGATTCGCGACGAGATCGCAGTCGCGCTCAAGGTCACGAGAATTTAACGGGTGGATCCTCGGACGCGGCATAGATTCCTCCAGCGGACGGATGGTCAAGTATAGATTGAGCTGCGGCGCAGCACAGCACAGCCGGGACCGCGCCCCGCTAGACAATGGCTAGATGAGTTGGTAAGCGCGCGCGACGTTTTCTCCGAGGATCGCACGGCGTCCCGATTCTTTCATCGGCGCGATCATCCCCTTGAGCTCCTCAAGATAGTTGCCGGGATGATCGGGATGCGGGTAGTCAGTCGCCCAGAAAAACTTGTCCTCGCCGACGATCTCCATCATGGCCGCAATAGTACGTTCGTCGGGATCCGCCGAGATGTAACACTGGCGCTTGAAGTAGTATGAGGGCTTCTCCT